>JAEEGK010016565.1_pt1 | contig 16184 bp, 7 predicted proteins | sample 8958771 | NCBI WGS metagenome assembly JAEEGK01 (sample SAMN16246547, study PRJNA631951) | gut metagenome | biome: gut microbiome; feature: rumen; material: SC-attached | host: Bos | place: Iran: Karaj | collected 2018-10
GCAAGGAAGACCCGAACATGAGGGCGGCCTGGACCTTGCTCGCCGACAGCGTATATAATAAGGTGTCGTCGCCGGGGCAGACCGTCCGCATCAACCAGAGGCCGACGATGGGTACCATTGACGAATATCGTCAGTATTATGTCGCTCCGACCTATAAGTACAACAACATCACCCTGTTGGATGCCTTGGACAAGCTCCTTGCCGCCGACTGCAACACGCGCACGCGTCATTTCGATGTGGTCAACATCACGAGGCAGCTGTTAGGCAACTACTTCAGCGACCTCTACGCCGACTACGTGAAGGCCTACCGCGAGGACGACTATGAGAAGGTGCGTGAGTTGGAGAAGACGATGACCTCCATCCTCGATGACACGGATAAGATCTTGGCTACGGAGAGTGCCTTCCTCGTGGGACGTTGGATCCGCGATGCCAGGGCCATCGGCACCACCCAAGAGGATAAGGACTACTTCGAGAGCAACGCCCGCAACATCATCACCACATGGGGTGAGGAAGACGCCTTGCTCAACGAATATGCCAGCCGCGCTTGGGCGGGTCTCACCGCGACCTATTACGCCTACCGCTGGAAAGAGTTCTTCAAGGACGTGGATTTCGCCATTGACGAAGACATCCCCTTCAACGAGAAGGCCTACCACGAACGCATCTGCAAATACGAGGGCCAGTGGTGGCGCGAGCGCCTCGGCACCTTCAGCGCCGAGCCGCAAGGCGATGGCGTCGCTTTGGCGAAAGAGATAGCTGACAAGTACCGCGCGGAATTGGAGGCAAGATATAGGAAATAAATGGAGTCCCGTAGGGACGACGGACGAATAGGCAGGGGTGAAGCGCAGCGTAACCCCTGCCATTAAACAAAGACAACCATGAACATCACAGAAAAAGACAAAGAATATATGCGCGAGGCCATCCGTCTCGCCGATGAGAGTGTGAAAAACGGCGGCGGTCCCTTTGGGGCTGTCATCGTGAGGGATGGCGAGATCGTCGCCGGCAGTGCCAACAGCGTGACCCGCGACAACGACCCCACCGCCCATGCCGAGGTGAACACCATCCGCCAGGCTTGCCGTAAGTTAGGCACCTTCGACCTCTCGGACTGCGTCATCTACACCTCCTGCGAGCCCTGCCCCATGTGCCTGGGCGCCATCTATTGGGCTCACATCAGCCGCATCTATTACGGCAACACGAAAAAAGATGCCGCCGACATCGACTTTGCCGACGACTTCATTTACAAGGAGTTGGAGCAACACAAAGAGGACCGCGTCGTGCCCGCCATCCCCTTGCTTCGCAACGAAGCCCTCAAGACCTTCCGCGCCTGGGAAGCCAAGCAGGACAAGGTGGAGTACTAGAAACTGTTTTGGTTTAGTAAGTACCATTAGTGCCCATGTCATTCCGAGCCTTTTGAAGGCATAGATACACTCACTTAAAGATTCGGTATGACATGCCTTCAAAAGGCGAAGCGAATCTATGGGCAAGATAAAACCTGAAAAAACCAAAACAGTTTCCGATAAAGTTTGTATCTTTGCCGCCGCAAATCCAAGCCGCACCATCGCTGAGATGAAGACAATGCGTTGACATCAAGGCCGTTGCGGGAATCATAATCATCTGATCCGGAGGATATTCAAATGGAAAGGAGAATAGGCTCAGTCCTTATTTATGTGGGAAACCGTGAAGCCGCGCCACAAGTCAACGCGGTGCTATCCCGTCACGCAGGCATCATCATCTGCCGCCAAGGTTTTCCCCGTGGTACTTACAGCATCATTTCCGTCATTTTCGAAGGCACCACCGATGAGATTGGTTCCCTCACGGGCCAGTTGGGTCGCATCGAAGGCATCGAGGTGAAGTCGGCGCTGCTTAAAACTGCTCATTAAATTCTAAAAATCATAAAGATATGCAATTCCATCCCGAAAAATGTCGCATCCCCGACGAGCCCAACCGCCCGTTTATCTCCTCGGAAGAGATTTGGGACTACATCAACAACACCAAGAGCACTCCTGAACGTGTGCATGAAATCATCCAGAAGTCGTTGGACAAGAACCGCCTGACGATGGAGGAAACCGCCGTCCTCGTCAACACCACCGACCCCGCGCTGGTGGAAGAGATCAAGGAAGGCGCCCGCGAACTGAAACGCCGCATCTATGGCAACCGCATCGTGTTGTTTGCCCCCTTGTATGTGGGCAACTACTGCGTCAACAACTGCGTGTATTGCGGCTTCCGTTCCTCCAACAAGGAACAAATCCGCACCACGCTGACCGATGAAGAACTCATCCGCAACGTGGAGGCTCTTGAGGACGACGGCCAGAAGCGTCTTATCCTCGTTTATGGTGAGTCGCCGAAATATTCGCCCGAGTACATCGCCCACACCGTGAAGGTGACCTACGCCACCAAGAAAGGCAAGGGCAGCATCCGTCGTGTCAACATCAACGCCGCTCCTTTGGATGTGGAAGGCTTCCGCATCGTGAAAGAGGCGGGCATCGGCACCTACCAGATCTTCCAGGAGACCTATTGTCCCGAGATTTACAACGAATACCACCCCATTAATACGAAGAAGGGCGACTACAACTACCGCCTGACTTCAATGGACCGCGCCCAGCAGGCCGGCATCGATGACAACGGTCTTGGCATCCTCTTCGGCTTGTACGACTGGCGTTACGAGGTGCTGGCCATGATTCGTCACACCAACCACCTGGAGGCTTGCTTCAACGTGGGTCCGCACACCATCTCGTTCCCGCGCATCAAAGACGCTTCGGGTCTGAACATCGACAAGAAGTATTTCGTCGACGACGACACTTTCGAGAAGATCATCGCCATCTTCCGTTTGGCCGTGCCTTACACCGGCATGATCCTGACCGCCCGTGAAGATGCCGCCTTCCGTGCCAAGGCCATCGAATACGGCATCTCGCAAATCGACGGTGGCACCAACCTGCAGATTGGCGACTACAAATACCACCACGAGGAAGAGGAGAAGAACAGCGACAAGCAAGAGGACCAGAACCTGCACCGTGAGCAGTTCAAGATTGGTGACGACCGCTCCTTGGGCGACATCATCGACAAGCTCCTCGACCACGACTTCATCCCGAGCTTCTGCACGGCCTGCTACCGTCTGGGTCGCACGGGCGAACACTTCATGGAATTCAGTGTGCCGGGCTTCATCAAGCGCTACTGCACGCCCAATGCTATTCTGACCTTGAGCGAGTATTTGGTGGACTATGCCACGCCCGAAGTTGCAGCCAAGGGTTGGAAGTGCATCGAGAACAACTTCAAGAACGTCGACCCGAAGTTCCTGGACGAGCTGAAGAGCCGCATCGAGCGCATCAAGAAAGGCGAGAGAGACCTGTATTTCTAAAAAGCAAGGTCCCTGAGCCTGCGGTCCCTGAGACCAATCGAAGGGTCGAAGGGCCGGTTCAAACAAGAAGGGCCTTTAACTTCGTTGAATCTGCGATTTCGACAAGCTCAAGGACCCTTAAACCCTCCATTTAACATTATTAGATAGTGAAAAAGCCTCTGCTTATGGCGGGGGCTTTTTCTTTGTTTGACCTCATTTTCGCTCCATGATTGCCAAAAAAAGTAAGGACATTAGTTTTTGAGGTTGACTATTATATTATTGATTTTCAACATAATCCGATAAGGACAATCCAAAAAAGTAGGGACATAGCCCCCTGGGGAGCCTCATACCTCTTGACAAACGTTTTTTTGCTATATTTTTGCGATGACAAAAACAAAAAGTCATGAAGACGTTTTTACACTCTTTGATCTTAACAGCCATCACTTGCCTCGCGCTGGCTTCCTGCGACAGCCCAACCAAGCGCCTTGAGCAAGTCCAAACCTTATATAATGAAGGCATACAACTGCGCGAGCAACGCCGCTCCGAGGAGGCCGCCGAGAAGTTCCTGCAAGGGCTGGCCCTCGTGCAGCGTTCGGACAAGACTGCCGAGACCATACAATTGGAAGGCCAGCTCTGCGACAACCTCGGCGCCATGTACCTCAAACACGGCCTTTTCGAGGATGCCTTCAAGCAACATCAGCAGGCACTGAACTGCTTTAAGCAGACTGCCGACTCCACGGGTATGATGAACGCCTACCGCAACAGCGGTCGGGCGGTGCGGGCGCAGGAGCAATACACCCAAGCCAAGCAATACTACGACTCGGCATTTCGTGTCGCCACCTTCATCAACGACCCAGCCATGCTCGGCGACCTCTATCTCGAGATGGGTCGCGACTACTACATGGAGACGGGCAACTTCGCCAAAGGCATCGAGAGCGTCAACCAAGCCTTGGAAATCGGCCTCAGCGACAACGACACCGACATCGCCCACATGACCTTGGGCATCCTCTATTATTACACACGCGAAAACGAGAAGGCAAAGTCCTACTTGAACCAAGCCCTCCGCAGCGAGCGTGCCGGGCTGAAAATGTCTGTATATCAAACGCTTTACGCCATCGCCTACGGCGAGGGTGACTATCAGCAGGCGGTGAAATACCACACGCTTTTTTCTGATAACCTGGTGCAAGCCGACGCGGAGCACTCCAGCGAGACCATGCAAAGAATCAAGGCGGAATACGAGTTGAAAGCCCAACAGAGCGAGTTGGAGAGCCTACACCGCACCCGCGACCTGAAACTCTATCTGATTATCGCCTTGGCGGTGATTGCCTTGCTCGTCATCCTCCTGATTGTGAGGAAGAAAATCAGCGACCACAAGTTGGAGATGGAGCACTTTGGGCGGCAGGTGGAGCGCGACCAGAACCGCATCCACGAGTTGGTGAGCAACATGGAGAACCTGATCCGCACCAACGACGAACTGCGCCGCAGCCAGCAGTCGCTTCCACCGAAGGATTTGATGTCGATCCAGAAAATCTTGACGCGAAATAAGATCATGACCACCGCGCAGGCTCTCACGGAAGAAGTGAACAACGACTCGCTCAACTTCGAGCTGACCGACAACGACTGGAACGACTTCATCAGCCTCACCGACTTGGTCTTCGATGGCTTCTCGCAGCGGCTGTTGCAACTCTACCCCAAACTCAGCAAGTGGGATGTACGCATCTGCTGTCTCTCCAAGAACGGCTTCTCCAACCAAGTGATTTCCATCTTGTTGGACACGCAGACCGACTCTTACTACAAACGCAAAACCCGCATAAAACAGATGAAGATGGACCTCGGGGATGATAATCGCACTTTTGAGGAAATCGTCAATGCTGTATGATTGGATCGGCCAAGGCCGAGAAATCATAGAAAAATCATTATAAAATCACTCAAAATCAAATAAATATATTTTCAAAAGATTTTCAACTTATTTTTGAAAGATTTCTTGCGAAGCAATAAAATTAGAAATACAAAGTAATAACAATCAAATAATTAGATCTATGAAAAGATTAGTATTAACATTGGTGATTTCGCTCGCCTTCGCGCTTGTTAGTATGGCGCAAGCCTCGTTCACATTTGACGATGGTATTCTTTATGGATGGACCACCATCGATGCGGATGGCGACGGGAATAACTGGCAACTATCTACTAATGGTGGATTGTCTGGCAATGTTTCTGATGGGTTGGTGCTGTCTTATTCTTTGGATGGCGCTACTGGAGATTCCTTAACGCCAGACAATTACTTCGTTTCGCCCCGAGTGACCTTGAGCCAAGAAAACAGTTATATTTGTTTCTATGCTCGTGCTTTAGATGAGTCACATCCAGCTGAACATTTTGGTGTAGCCATTTCCACTACGGTAAACAACGACCCTTCGGCTTTTACTATGTTGCAGGATTGGACACTTCATGTTTCCCTTTATCCAGATGAATGGATTTTTTACACTGTTGATTTAAGCCAGTATGCTGGTCAGGAGGTCTATCTTGCCTTCCGTCATTACCCTTTGAATGGAATGGTAGAATCCGCTGTCCGCATAGATGACATCTATATTGAGGGTGAGTTGATTGATGGGCATGAAATATGGAATCCTTTAAATCTTCCGGGTACATTAAAGGGGGTAAATGCCCAAGGCGACCTGTACAGTATAAGTTCTGATACTTATCCTGCCTCATTGGTGCGCTCTCATGACGATGGCGAGACATGGGAAACCGTATTCACCGACAGTTTCGGAAACATGGCTATCGGAGACAAAGGCAGGATATTCCTGATATGCGACCGCATCGTCAATTACTCCGACGACAATGGCGACACATGGCAGCAGACTTCACCTATTAATAATGATACAGGCTACAACTGGTTCAGTTGCATGGATATGCGCTCCCCATCAAACGACACGCTTGTCGGTTATTCTTCACCCTATTTGATTTGGACACTTGATGGTGGTGCCACTTGGGACTCAACTCGCATAGCCATCATGGAAGACCACCAAGAAATCAGCGACCTACTCGTCAATGAAAACGGTGATGTGTATGTTAGCATTTGGTATTATGTCGGGTCTAACATCGGTGTTTACCATTCCACCCTTTCTGATATGCGCAATTGGGAACTTGTTGCATTTCAGGGTTATAGCGTCAGGGACATGGATTTTGACCCTGATGGCAATGTGGTTTGCGGTGTTTATGGAGGTTTTTCTGGCTTTGAGCATATACCTGGCTTTTATGCTGTTCATGCCAAAAATGTTGGAATTGCCGACAATGGCATTGTATACAGATGGAATATGGCTGAAAATAATTCGGCTGTTTTGGCCTATTCCTTTGACCACGGAGAAAACTTTACCGAAATAGGAGAAGCTCTTCCTTTAGCTGAGCCTGCTCCTGGTGGCGAGGACGGTTTCCTTTCCAAAGGTCATGACAATCATTTGTACTTTTACGGCAATGGACTGTACTATAAGAGCCGCAGAAATGCTGATAACATCCAAACTAGTGGTGTCTTGACGCGAGTCTCCGCCCCTTATTTCGAGCAAAATGCCAGCGACAACCGCTTGGCCATCGTCAAGGACAATGTGGCTTTATATATAACCGTGAATGGTTATTGGCCCAATCCCGACGCTGATGAGCTCATTGTCAATTCTGCTACCATTCCGTTAGGCTCTGAAATCGAAGCCGTTGGAACTTATTCCATTATGCATGACGAAAATGGCGACAGCTTTAGGGTGTTTGATATTGAGAGACTTGAAAATCCAACATACCAATCCGTTATCGGTTATTTGATGCAAGGATACTTCGATATAGAAAGTACCGATGATGTTTGCGCATGGTACCTTGGGGATCAATCGACTTTTGATGAGATTTATAGGAGATATGGCAAACGATGGATTATCACCATTAATGGAGAAATGCAAACAGAACAAGAACTCCCCGATTTCGATGGCATACAGTTGACAGATTCCATACGATACACCCTAACTGGTATTCCCGACAGTATTATCGACTGCTATGGTCGCACTGTATATCTTCTTGAATTGACCAATGTCATTCCTTACGAACCCAACTTCACCGCCAATGGTTCACTCACTTTACAAAGTGATCTTTACCTTTCCACTCCATGTGTTGATACACCTTGTTTGTTGCTGGATGAAGGAGACCAGAGGCATTACCTTACCCTTGTGGATAAGATGCAGCACAATTATATCAACGACGACCTTTTTGATGAAGGCGTTCAGGCGCAAATCCATGGCATAGAAACTACGCATTATGACCTTTTCGGAGCACCATTCAACACTCTCGACATCCTTGAAATGGAAACCTCTATTGATAGTACTATGGTTGGCGCTGTGGTAAATGTACCTAACCCGCCTATTGGGGCGAATCCTCCTTTTGATTTGGAACTTGCTTTTAAGCACAATGATGTTTTGTACTATACCCCCAATGTCCATGAATGGTTGTATGATTATTGGACGAATACTTCGCTCTATATCTTCCATTACTATAACCTCGACAATGACACACTTTTTGTTGGCAAGGAGGTGACCGCCCAGTTTACGACTTCCAGCATGCGCATTGGCAACAATCTAAAACCTTACTATTGGATCAATCTCAACCACGCGGACTATTACGATTACATAGAGACGCTTCATGGCAGATTGGTTATTACCAATGAGTTGTATGACTATCTGGTTTACGCTTTTGTCACGGATGATAATGAGGCATTTCTTATAGAACCTTATTTCATTGGGGCTGCGAGAGAAAACGAGCTTGTCATAGGCCAAGACACCCTCCATGTAGGCTCTTCGTTCACCGCCACTGGCGAGGTGTTCCAATGGCATAGCTATGATTTTTACAGTCCCTATCAATTCAATGGCATCAATATTCTGGAGATTAGTGACATTGGAGCAACTTTCCCATTAAGTAACGAATGGTATTACGAAATCGAGAACGAGAACGGTAGTATTACCTATCAACACCTTAATCAGTCTGGCGACACTATTGTCAACGATGAGCCGACGCAAATCCTTGTGAAGATCAATACCCTTTACGACAAAGGTCTGCGTGATGAAGTGACGCACGAATATATCCAAGAACGCGACGGCAAGGTGTATTGGTGGAACAAGACCTTGGGCGAGTTCACTGTGCTTTATGACTTCAATGCTGAAGTAGGCAACGAGTGGGAAATCAAAGTGGGGACGGAAAGTATCGTGATGCATGTGGATGCCGTGGAAGATTTCGAATACGAAGGCAAGACCTATCGGATGCTTCGCGTAAGCGATGTGGACGACTACTTCAGCGGCGACATCGTGTGCGGCATCGGCCACCTCACCAGTTTCTTCCCCGAAAGGCTGATGGACAACGGCGACCGTATCAGTGTGGAAGGCCTTCGCTGCTACTGGATTGAGGATGAATTGGTGTTCAAACCTGGTGATGAGGACTGCGACGCAGTCATTAGCGAACTGCACGGTGTGGAGGAGGACGGCCCTTCGACTCCTTTGACGGAATTGGTGATTTATCCTAATCCGACTGACGGTACCTTATTTGTACAGACGTTGCGCGCAACGTCTCTACACGACCAAACGTATCGTATCACCAACGTAATGGGCCAAACCCTATTGACGGGTAAAATCACGGATGAAAACCAACAGATAGATGTTTCATCATTGCCTCAAGGCATGTATTTCATTACCTTTGCGAGCGAGACGCGGAAATTTGTGGTGCGATAATCGTGGTAAAGGATAACAATCAAAAACATACAACCATGAAAAGATTAGTATTAACATTAGCAATTTTGGCTGGTTTCGTCCTTGGTGGCGCGGCGCAAAATGTTTGGAAGCCTATAGATATGAACGGCGAGTTCCTTGGCGTCTCAGCCGACGGCAGTATTTTCAGCAATTGGGGCTATAGTGGCCTCCATCGCTCGCAGGATGAAGGCGCAACATGGGAATTAAACTATGATTTGAGTTATGTCAATTCAAAACATTTCATCATCAATGACAATGATCGCATCTTCATTTTTAATCAAAACGACTATCGACTCTATTATTCTGATGACAATGGCGACACCTGGCAAGAGCAGGCGTCAGGCATCTCCACCAATTGGGTAGAGGGAATGTATTCGCTTTCAAACGACACCATCGTTATGGTCAACAACGAAAAGTTTTTCTGGACCTTGGACGGCGGCGAATCGTGGAACGAGACCAACATCAGTTTCCTGCAAGACATGGTTTTCACCAGCATCCTCGCTGACCATGAGGGAAATGTTTATATCAGCATAACCAATGCGGTTCCTACTTATGAATTAGGCATATATACCGCAAATTTCAATGACATTGAAAACTGGACTTGCTTGCTCGCAGGCGCTATGATTTACCACATGGAGTTGGATCCCGAAGGCAATGTGGTGGCTGGCGGTTACGGACATTACCAGCAGCAACAAGGCTTATATCTCGTTCCTGACAGGCGGTTCACGATTGCCGACAACGGAATTGTCTATGACCTTCACGATGTGGGCGATGATTATAACGATTACACAGTGTTGCGCTATTCAGCCGACCATGGCGAAAACTTCTACGAAAATGGTGAGGCACTGCCGCTTTACTCACCTTCTCCAGGCGGATTGGGTGATGGCTCTATTTACAAAGGCCGCGATGGACACTTGTATTTTGGTGGTCATGGTGCTCGCATGAAAAGCGTATTCAACACCAACGACATCCATTACATTGAAGGCGAAGTCGTTGTTTTGCAAGATGCTTTTGCCTTTGGGAATTATCCACATGGCGCAGGGCAGGCCATCAGGGTGGATGACAATCACATCTATCCCGTGACGGTAGACGGTTTTCGCCCAAATCCTACCGATTTGAGCAGACTTATCGTGCGTTATGACACCATACCTATGGGTGCCACTATCGGTGCGTTTGGAACCATCAAAGAGATGCATGACTATGTGGGAGATTCGCAAAATGTGCTGGATATCCAGCAAACTACAGCACATTATTACGATGCCATCACTGCGACGCTTGAAGCATCTTATGAAGATAATAAAGTGATTATCACAACTAAAAATCCTCCTTATCAGACTTATTACATCACCATCAATGGCGAACAGCAAGAATTCCCGCTTACCTTCAATGGCGAGACATTAAATGCGGGATGTTTGCCACGTACCTTCATCGGACATTGTGGTATCCAGATGAACGAATATGCTGTTCCGTATTATGGAATGGAATTGGCCGTTATCCAACCATTTATGAATTACAATTACCAAATAGACGGTACACTTACCACGGATTTTTGGGATCCACCATGTCTTTCCTGTCCTTGTGAGGAAGACGAGAATCAACATTTTTTGACCGTACTTCCTTCCAGCTTGGTTGTTCCTCATTATCTGATGCGCAATGGCCAACTTTACAAAGACACGTTCATCAACAACGATATATTCAGGGAAGGCATGCATGTCGATATCAAAGGAATACGGCACTTCCGTTATGACATGCCCGGCGATGAGGTGAATGTCGTCGAATTAGTGGAGATGGACACCGATGAGGAAACCACCTTGACAGGAACCGTTGAATGGGCTTCCATGCCGCATACTGGATATATTCCCTTGCCAGGATTGGAGGTTGTTTTTAAAGCGAATGGAAGGACGTATTATCTCGAAAACCCACAAGACTACTATGGCGGAGAATGGTTCCTTGTGGGCAACGACACCATTTACCTCGGTCAGGAAATCAGGGCGACGTTCACGTCAAAAATGATGTTGGATTACGATTTGATTTACTATTACCGTATTAATATCACCGAAGCCGTGGTTTTAAATGAAATCTTCCCGTTGGGCTCAGAATGGTACTACGAAATCCAAAACGAAAACGGTAGCATCACCTACCAAAATATGTATCAAGCTGGTGACACCATTATTAACGACGACACTGCGCATATCCTTGTGAAAATCAACACGCTTTATGACAAAGACTTGATTGAAGAAGTGACGCACGAATATGTATATGAACGCGATGGCAAGTTGTACTGGTGGAACAAGACCTTGGAAGAATTTACCGTGCTGTATGACTTTGGTGCCCAAGAAGGCGACGAGTGGGAAATCAAGGTAGGCAACGAAAGCCTCATTATGCATGTGGATGCGGTGGAAACCGTTGAATACGAGGGCAAGACCTATAGGATGCTGCGCGTCAGCGACCCCGATGACCTCTTCAGTGGCAACATCGTTTGCGGCATCGGCCACCTCACCAGTTTCTTCCCCGAACGGTTGATGCGCAACGATGAAGGTTTCCGAGTTGAAGGTCTGCGCTGTTACTGGATTGAGGACGAATTGGTGTTCAAAACCGGCGATGAGGACTGCGATGCCATCTATGAGGAATTGCATGGGGTGGAGGAGGACGGCCCTTCAACTCCTTCGACGGGTTTGATGGTTTATCCTAATCCTACCAACGGCGTTTTGTTTGTAGAGACGGTGTGCACACCGTCTCTACCGACCCAAACCTACCGTATTACTAACCTTATGGGTCAAACCCTGTTGACAGGCCAAATCACGGCCGAGATCCAACAGATTGATGTGACGAATTTGCCCGAAGGGATGTATTTTATTAGCATTGGAGGCGAAACGCGGAAATTTATGGTGCGGTAAACACGGTCTGTAGGGCTGTCGTATTACGGCAGCCGCATATGGAAAACCCAAGGCGGCTGCCAAGGTGTGACAGCCCTACAAACCGAAACGAAAAACAGATGAATAAATGATTAAAACACAAATATCATGAAAAAAACATTATTAACTATAATCTTTTGCCTCGGCTGCTTCGGTTTTTTGGAGGCACAAAACATTTGGAAGCCTATTCCTCTTGTCGGGGGAACCTATGGATCGTTGGATGGCGTAGCAGCAAACGGCGACATGTTCAGCATAAATAACGCCACCCATAGGGTCTTGGTTCGGTCGCGAGACGATGGGCACACGTGGGCGACAAATTTCGCCAGCCAGAGCTCTATTGGAAATTTCACAATCGGGAACAAAGGCAGACTTTTTGCAATTAGCGATCGCATCGTATACTATTCCGACGACAACGGCGACAATTGGTTTCAGACCTCACCTATCAATGATGGCACGGGCTACAATTATTTCAGTAGCATGAAAATGTATTCGCCCTCAAACGATACACTTGTTGGTTGGGAGTCTCCTTATCTGATTTGGACACTTGACGGTGGTGCCACATGGGATTCAACCCATATTGCTTTCATGGAAGACCACCAAGTTATCAGCGACCTTATCGTCAACGAAGAAGGCGATGTGTATGCCAGTATTTGGTACTACGTTGGGCCTAATATCGGTGTATACCATACTACCCTTTCTGATATGCACAATTGGGAACTTGTTGCTTTTGAGGATATTGGCATTAAGGATATGGAATTCGATCCTGAAGGTAATGTGGTTTGCGGCGTGTATTATGGCGGTATGTTTTCAGGCTTTGAGCATGAATCTGGTTTTTATGCCATCTCGGGCAATAGCATTGGTGTCGCCGAAAACGGTATCGTGTACAGATGGAACAGTGCAGAAAACAACACGGCAGTTTTAGCTTATTCCCTTGACCATGGCGAGCATTTTACTGAAATAGGCGAAGGACTTCCTCTTGCGGAGCCTTTACCCGGCAGTGAAGACGGTTTCCTTTTCATGGGACATGATAATCATCTGTACTTCTATGGTAATGAACAATATTATAAGTGTATCCGTAATGCCAATGATATTCAAAAAAGCGGTATATTGACCCGCGTTGCCGCGCCATTTTTCGAACAAAACGCTAGCGACAACCGATTGGCCATCGTTGCTGGAGACGAGACTTACTACACTATGGTACACGGCTTTTGGCCCGACCCCAATGCCGATGCACTCATCATCGACTTCGACACTATTCCGATAGGTGCTGAAATCGAAGTCGTTGGAGCCTATTCCCTAATGGAAGATGAAAATGGCAACAATTTCAAGGTTATTGACATAGAAGAACTCGTCAATCCAACTTATCACTCTTCACTGGGATATTTGACGCAACAACCTTTGTATTATCCAGAATACGAGTACACATGGACATGGAGCATCATAGACCAAAAGACTAATGACGTTTGGTTTATAACCATCAATGGTGAATTACAGACAGAGTTTCCTATGGTCGTCAATGGCATGACGCTCACCGATTCCATCCGGTATTCCTTTGTAGGCATTCCTGGCAGCCTTATTGACACACATGGTCGAACCGTCAACGTGTTGGAGTTGACAGATGCCCTTCCATACGAGCCTAGTTTCATAACGGATGGTTTCCTGACTTTAGAAAACAATCTTTGCCTCGGTCTTCCTTGCGGCGAAACAATGTATTTGACATTGGACAGCGAAACGGAACAGCATTACCTGACTCTTGTGGGGAAAGTGCAACACGATTTTATCAATGAGAAACTTTTCAGTGAAGGCGTTCAGGCACAAATTGGGGGCCTAGAAGCCACACATTATGACCTGTTCGGGAATCCCTTCCAAACCTTAGAAATCCTTGAGATGGAGTGTGCTGCTGAAAATACACTGGTAGGTCCAATGGTTTCCATGCCCAGTCCGAACATTGGTCCCTTCCCTACTTTGGGTGTCGAACTTGCTCTTTACCAAGATGGCATCAGGTACTATACATACGATCTCATAGAATGGGCTTATCCCTTGAATGGCAGTAATACCAACTATGTGAATTGCTATATTGTCGACAACGATACCTTGATTGTCGGCAAGGAAGTGACCGCCCAATTCACAACCTTTACTATGCGTATTGACAATAATCTAAAACCTTGTTATCGGGTTACCCTTGATCACGCAGATTATTACGACCACTTGGAGACCCTTCATGGCAGATTGCGCAAGTTAGAATTGATTGATTGGTATATGCTTAATTACGTCTTTGTCACCGACGATAACGAATCCTATTTGATTGAGCCTTATTTTCTTATGGCTGCCGAAAATGATCAGCTTGTTTTAGGCCAAGACACCCTTACTGTGGGCACTTCGTTCACCGCCACAGGCGAGGTTTTCAAATGGTACGATGAGGATCATTATCATTACTATTATAACGGTATTCATATTCAAGAGGTTAGCGACATTGAAGCACCTTCCTTCAACGGTTCCGAATGGTACTACGAAATCTTCAACGACGACGGCAGCATCACCTATCAATATATGTATCAAGCTGGCGACTCCATAATCAACAACGACACAGCACATATCCTCGTGAAAATCAATACGCTATACGACAAGGGATTGCGTGACGAGGTGACGCACGAATATGTTTATGAGCGCGATGGCAAGCTGTATTGGTGGAACAAGACCTTGGGTGTGTTCACTGTGCTGTATGATTTCAGTGCCACAGTAGGCGATGAATGGGAAATCAAGATAGGGACGGAAAGCCTCATCATGCATGTGGATGCGGTGGAAAACATTGAATACGAGGGCAGAACTTATCGGATGCTGCGCGTTAGTGACGCGGGCGGTCTTTTCAGCGGCGACATCGTGTGCGGCATTGGTCACCTTACCAGCTTCTTCCCCGAGCGATTGATGAACAATGGCGATTGTATGCGCGTGGAGGGCCTGCGCTGCTATTGGATTGAGGACGAATTGGTGTTCAAACCTGGTGATGAGGACTGCGACGCGATTTATGAGGAATTGCATGGGATTGAGGAAGGCGGCCCTTCGACTCCTTCGACAGGCTCAGGAACCGCAGGGACCTTTGCGGTTTATCCTAATCCTACCAACGGCGTCCTCACCATTCATCATTCTTCATTGACTACGTCGAATGCTTCGCATTTCAGCATTCATCATTCATCATTCCGAATTACCAACCTCATGGGCCAAACCGTCCTTTCCGGCAATATCAACGCTGATAACCAACAGATCAATGTATCATCATTGCCTCAAGGCATGTATTTCATTACCTTTGCTGGCGAGACACGGAAATTTGTGGTGCGATAATCGCGGTCTTGTAGGGCTGTCACACCGTGGCAGCCGCACCTGAAACGGCACAGTGGCTGCCGTGGTACGACAGCCCTACAAACCGAATCAAATAAATGGATAACAATCAAAAACATACAACCATGAAAAGATTAGTATTAACATTAGCGATTTCGCTCGCCTTCGCGCTTGGAGGCATGGCGCAAAACATTTGGAAACCCATCGATGTATCAGCCGTTTTTCTAGGCGCCGCTCCTGACGGAAGCCTTTATTTCAATTGCGGTTACAGCGGGATAGGCCGCTCTCAAGACGAAGGCGAAACCTACCAAATCGTCTTGGGATACGAAACAGGCAACGACTTTTATTTCAATGAATATTGTTTCAGCGTAAGCCCGGAGGGGAGGCTGTTCGTTTTCGAAGACGATATGTTTAGGGCATGGTATTCTGACGACTACGGCGACACTTGGCAGCAGACCTCTGGCATTCCTTTGAGCGCCGGAGACAAGGCTTGGAATTTGTTTGCCTTAAACAACCAAATCCTAGTAGGCTCAACAGAATATGGAAGCGTTTTTTGGACCACCGATGGCGGTACTACATGGGGCATGAACGACACTTCCTTTGAGGATAATAGTATCAGCGATATTTTGGCCACCGAAAACGGCGATGTCTATGTCGGCTTGTATTATTATGGTAATGGCCTATACCATTCAACCCTTTCGGACATGCAAAATTGGGAACTTGTCGCTTTTGAAGGTTTTGGGATTCGGGATATGGAGTTCGACCCAGAAGGCAATGTAGTCTGTGCAGGCTATGGCAATGAATTTTCCGGATTTGAGTATATTCCTGGTTTTT
>JAEEGK010016566.1_pt1 | contig 16184 bp, 21 predicted proteins | sample 8958771 | NCBI WGS metagenome assembly JAEEGK01 (sample SAMN16246547, study PRJNA631951) | gut metagenome | biome: gut microbiome; feature: rumen; material: SC-attached | host: Bos | place: Iran: Karaj | collected 2018-10
ATGAATCTTGTGAATTTGTACTAAAAAGGAATGTATGGAACTTGGAGCTGATCGGACTTGAACCGACTACCTCTACAATGCCATTGTAGCGCTCTAGCCAGGTGAGCTACAGCCCCGATATTTTTAATATAACATAAAATCAAATTATAAAAAAATCATTTTTCCTTTAGATATTTCCAGAAATCATCGGCAAAAAAATGAATGAACATATTTGATTTTGAATCAAACTTATAAGCCTCAAAATCATCTGTTTCAGTGTTATAATCAATCAATATTACATCGTCTGGAATTAAATACGCATAATGTTCTATAAAGTAATCTAATAAGGTTTTACATTTTTTTTGATTATAATCCATATCAACTATAAAAATTTTTTTATACTTTAATGGAGTTATATAAAAAAGGTACATGGCTTCGACCCAGCCATGAAGTTTACCATGTGGAACACCATCAGTTTCTGTCCATTTATGAGTTTTACATTCTATAAGAATGTTATCATTCCCAAAATCAAAAGCATGCTCTTTTAAAACTTTAATACCGAGTTTTAATTTTTTTTGTTTCTCTAAAATAATGCCATTTTCATTAAAGAATTGAATAATTTGATTTTCAAAATCTTTACCTGCCTGAGCATTTGAGCTAACACCTTTTCTTTGATGAGTCATTGTTGCCATATAGTTATTATAGCATGACAATCAGAAAAAAATCATTTATTTAATTATTTTAATCATAAGAAATAACCGTTTGCAAAATGCCAACACTAATTGGCACTTTGCAATTGTAGTCTGGTGCTACACTTTTTGTATGAAGATTCAAGGCAGAAAGTGCACACTGACGGTATTAAAAGACAATGAATTTATTCCATTACCATACAGCGAGGAAACTGTAAGATTAACGTCTAAAGGCTATACGCTGCCATCTTGCATAGGCAGAAGGAACAGGCTTAAGAGCATTGAGACAGGAAAGTTGATTCAGGGGTGTTTTGTTACACGGCTTGAATACCTGTGTGCAAAAGCTTTGTTCCTTCTGCTTTTTTATAACGAAAGCTCCTTTGATTTATATGCTGACCGGGGCTTTGAAAAAGTCATCTACAAAAACGTTTTGATTAAAGGCTTTGAGCTTCGCGGAGATAACGGCGAGGCTTTTAAGCTGCGCTTTGATTTGAGCGGAGAAGATGCCTGGACTGAAAACTGGCCGGTGGCAACTCCTTCTCTTTCCTGGGAAAGAAGACGAACATATTTTTTTGACGGACACGCGGTTACTGCTGACTTAAAGAATCTTCCTCTTGTGTATCGCTTTGAGCTTACTGGTGTTTACGGCGAGACATCCTTTTATAAAATTAAACTTTACTTTCCGCTTAGTGATGAGCATTATCCTTCCAAATCAAAAATTGAAAAGCTTAGTCTGCTGCTGGACCAGAAAGACGGCGTTAGTCTTGATTTATATGACCTTGAGCCTGAGGGTGAAATGGTTGATATCAACTGCGCTGATACTGTGCTTTGTAACCAGAGCTTTAGAATTACCGGGCCTCTTGTTTTTAATGTAAGAAACGAGAAAGAAATGCTTCAGATAGTCCTTTAAGAGCGTTGTCAAAATGCAATCACTAATTGGCACTTTGCAAACGCACTTTGGGGTTACACTCTGAATATGAAGTTTTATGAAGTTCCGCCAGAGGTTGAGAACGCAATCAGAAATACAGAGAGCCGTCCCTTTGTCCGCATAGTTTTTGAGCTTGCCGGCGGTGACGTTTATATCCGTGATTCTGACATTCTTGAATGTGTGATGACTTCTTACAAAAGCGAGGACGGCGGGATTGTAAATCTTGGTGAGCTTTTACTCGATAACTCTCATAATGATTTTGATTTAGAAAATAATGATGAGCTTGCTCCAGGGCTTGGAGTTCAGATCTGGTATTGCTTTGGCGAAAGGACTAATACCTTCTTTCGCTTTCATATGTTTGTGGATGATGACGGCTTTCAGATTCAGGAGACCGGCTATTCAAATACGACCTGCAGAGTAAAGCTTATAGATCTTTCTAAAAAGCTTGATGATACAAAGCTTCAGAGAAACTGGACCGATGCCCAGGTGGTTGTGCACTCGGTTGTTTGTGACAGACTGCATCCGGAAAATTCTTTAGTTCATATTATTGCGGCCCGTGGTGGAATTGGTGCTAATGAAATTAACTGCGGAACACTTGGCTTTGATATTCCTTATGTTGTTGTTGCAGGCTCTGCCTGGAAGGAGCTTTGTTCTCTTGCTAAGGCTTATAACGCGGTTGTGGAATGTGGTAAGGATTTGACTTTAAGCTTTATTGAAAGTCCTTATGACTTACAGAATGAGTACAGCGATGAAAGCTGCTTTAGTCTTAATGAATGTGAGATTACTCATTACCGCTTTTTTAATAATAGAGATAAGTATGCAAATAATGTGCGCTTGAAGTATACGCGTTATGTTCAGACTGAACGCCAGGAGCTCTGGTCTTATTCGGATGCACCTGTTTGGTACGACGAGGATATGCAGCCTTATTATCCGTTTACAGATGACTCAAGGAAGATAATTTCTGATAACGATTATCAGGCGATTTATACGGCTAAGAATGAGGATGGTAAAACCCGCAACGTTGTTTATGCGGATTCGATAGACAGTGAGACTGACTTTTTAGAGGCCATGGAAGTTACCGGCGAGGATAAGCCGGTTGTGATTCAGTATGACACTACGACTTATAAAGATAGAGCCATTGTGCAGCTGGGCCGTGACGGAAAGCTCATTGGACTTCGTAAGGCTTCGATTACAGGTCGTGCAATTATTTCTGAAACTAACTACAGCGTATTTGTGAAGGATGATAACGAGATTGCAAGCCACGGGCAGATTGTAAAAAACATTACTTCAAAGTTTTTGTCTGATGATTTATTTGAGGGAGAGCCTTTCTGCCAGAGACGAGCGAAGGATTTCCTTTCTGAATGTGTGAACTGCAAAGGGGCTTATTACCTTACAACTTTTGTTCCGCTTATTCATGCCCGCGTTGGAGCTTTTATGGATATAAGGCTTAATACACAGAATGGTTTTAGGAAAGTGAGAATTGATGAGCTGACTTTTAGATATAAAAAGGAAGAGGCTTTCTCTTCTGAGATATGGGTGACACGAGTTTAGGAGGCTGTGTGGGAAAAGAAGAATTACATGAAAGTGAAACGAAGAGTCTGATTGATTCTATCAACGGGCTTAAGGTGGAATTGAGCGGATTCAGATCTGAAATGAAAGAGTTCAAAAGGACTGTGGAAATAAAGATTGATTCTCTGGATTCAAGGTCTACGGCCTGCCAGTTTAATCCGAATGTGTGTGCGACGGCAAGGCGGCTTGAAGAGCATATTAAAAATGACAGCGGTAAAGCTGGAAGAACTACGGCGATTATTGCCTGTGTAATAAGCTGCTTTAATGTGGCGGTTACGGTGATAACGCTGGTGGTTCGGGGGATGTGATGGATAATCAAAATTTAAGAATGAGACTGATGCTTGAAGCTGAAAAGGAAATTGTTGAAGGACTTACGGAAACTGAACGCTACAGATATTTTCTTGGGCGGATGCAGTTTTTGCGTTATGAAAGTGGAAAAGAAAATCTGATTAGTTCGGATTGTTCGGGCTCGGTTTGTCTTGCTTTGCTGCTCGCAACCGGCTGTGCCATCCGAGTTACGGCAGATGCTTTGTTTAAAAAGTATTTTACAAAGAAAAATCCGGACAAGGATGATATTCAGGCGGCTTTCTTTATGACGCTTTATGACAGAAAGCTTGGTCCAAGGTTGTACAAAGAAAATGAGATTTGCCATGTAGCAGGTCTTTGCGGCCGGGATGTTGTGCTTAACTGTGTGGAGCCTTATTCAGAGCTTAGAAGCTTGAGCGATATGAAGCCCTGGTACAACGCAAACGATTACAGAATTATTGTGCGCGGTCTGGACCGGGAAGCTTTGCAGAAAGCAAGTGATGACAATGTGGATTTGTTTGGAGCTGATTATCAGTTTGAGCAGATTAGAAATGCAATTGACGGAGCTCGCGGATGATTGGATTTAGATTTCAGAGACTTGTTGAAAAGCTTTTAAGTGTGAAGTTTGTGATTTTTATTGTTGCGACTGTGCTTCTTTGCTGTGGTGTTCTTGGTGGAGCTGAATGGCTGACTGTGGCTCTTACTGTGATTGCAGGAAGAGAGATTCAGAAGTTTAAGGACTTTAAGTTTACAAGGAAGGTAACAAGTGAAGAAAGTCTGGGAAGTGATTAAAAAGATATTCATTTGGATTGGAACAGTATTTGCTGCAATCTTTGCCGTGCTGTTTATAAAGGAGATGCCGAAACAAGTTCGGCATGACGATGACAGGGAGGATGTGGATGAAATCAATAAACGTGCTGCAGAAAAACGGGATGAAGCGATTGCTCGTATTGAGCGTGCTGATGCTCGGACTCTTGCAGAATCTTATGGCTCAGTCTGCGACACAATCAGCGACGGAAAAGAGCGATTCCGAAGACGTTGCCGCAGAACTGACAATTGAGGAAGTTATGGAAATTGCAGAAGAAGAAATTGAGAGAACGGCTCAGGAGGCAGTTAAGGCTGCTTTACTGGAAGTTGGTGGTGAGCTGGCTTTTGAAAAAGAGAGAGCTGACCAGCTGGAAGCGGCGAAGCTAAATCTTGAGATAGAGAATAAAAAGTTGAAGGCGGAAGTTCAGAAGAAGAATAATCAATTCTTTTATGGAGCTTTGATTGGTGGTACCGGCGGCGTGATTGTTACGTCTCTGGTGTTCGGTTTGATTATGGGGATTTGTAAATGATTAGTTCAAAAGGAAAACTTAAAGGACTTGTTACCGTTACTGTACGCGATTGTAACGGGCATATCAAATATTATAAGAATGGATTCTGGCGTTCACTTTTTAGAATGAAAGAGCGGCCAATGATTACCAAGCATCACAATACGATTACTACGATTGGCGACAACCTGATTGCTGACCTGATGATTAGTAATCCGACTCAGAACAAGGTAGATGCTACAAACGGCTATATGCTTGTGGGAACTGGCTGGACCGGTTCGACTCCTAAGAGCAACACGACTGTAAACACTGCAACCGGGACTTATAAAAAGCTTGATACTGGCTTTCCAAAAATCAAGGGAACCTTTGGAGCAACAAACGGCAACGTTGTTTTGTATCGCGCAAGCTTTGCTGCCGGAGACCTGAATGCAAACGGAATTAATGAAGTTGCTTTGATGAATGGAAATACAGCTGCTGCAAAATGCCTGGCTTATGCTCAGATTACTCCATCTGTAAACGTTACTTCTGCAGACAGTCTTCAGATTGACTGGCAGATTACTGTAAGCGGTTCTTGATATGAGTAATTCAATTGTTGGCAACTATGGAGCTCCGCAGGAAATTCTGACCTGGTATGAAGTTGAAATTGATGATGACGAATACGAGGAAATGGAAGGTGAAATTGTTGATGAAGAGGATATGATTGGATACAGAGCAATCTGTCCGAAGAACTCTAATTCAACAACAGTAACCATTTACTTCTATTTTAATGCTCCAACTTCTGAATGGTTCTGGGATTATATGTACGGCATTGATTACAAGCCTTATATTCCACTTGTTTTTGCAGCTGATGCTAACTGGAACCTTACAGAATGTCTTAATGCCTCTTACTATGAAACTTCACTTACAGGTCAATCTAATGGCTGGAAAGCTTTTAATGTAAATCTTAAAAGAAAGCTTGTTGAAGGTGAAAGAATATTCTTTGGACTTTATTCAGATTTATTCGGATATGTTGCTACAGGTGAAATTGAAGATGCAAATACAACTATGTGTTACTTCTACTGGACTAGGGCAAGGCGACGTGATTATGCTTCGCAGCTTGCATATGTAAGTTCTCCTGATTTTATTGGCCAGCAGAGAAATATTTTTTCTGACTGGGAAATATGTATTTACCTGAAGTATGAAAATGAACCGGATGGATTTTTTTATACCAGGTCTGTGCTTGGAAATGTTGGAATCAGCGGATCTTTTGTGGGTCGTAGTCTTGGGGCTAAAAGAACTATGATAAGGACTCTGGCTTTGAATGATTCTTCTTCCAGAAGACTTTGGAAGTTTATTTCAAAAACTGAAATCCTTGGAACTTCGGATATTGCAAGTAAGCTTCTTTTGCTTATACGAGGATGTTTTAGTTCTTCTTTGATGGCTGAAACTGCAGAAAGAAAAGCCTGCTATCAAAAAGTTATAGAAAATAATTTTGTGAATGAAGAAAGCCTTAACCGGCTTGGAGAAAGCTATCGGAGCTTTGAAGATGAACTTTCTGTAGATGCTCTTCCTTTTGCTTCGCGCTTGTTTTACAGGGCGGTTGAAAGCTTTATGAGTTTTTGGGATTGGCTTCGCGGGAAAATCCGGGAAGCTAATAATGTTTTGACTTTGTATTGTCCGATTGCGGATGAGATTACTTTGGACTGTAAGATATGAAATATATTTTTAAGGCTAGAAGCAAGTTAAGAATTCTTATTGATACTCATTGTGATTTATCGGGCTATGAGGATGTGAAAATCTGGGCGCGTAAGCCTGATGGAAATGTGGTGAACTTTCCGGCAGTTGTAAAGGATGAGGAAAAAGGAATCATCTTTTATGACGTGGTGGATGAAAATGATATTGATAAAAGTGGCTGGTGGACCTTCTGGCCTGAGGTTGTTTTTGATGATGACAGGACAGCCTGCGGAAGAGCCCAAGAAATATTTGTACATGAGCCGGGGGCAAAATGAAGCGACGATTTCAGGTTCCTCAAAATTATGTTCCTTCTGATATAAGAGCAGATGCAAAGGATTTTTTTGTTTCGATTCGGGATGACGTTACGATTTACAAAAAGTTTAAGTGCTTTCCTGATGTGAAGCAGAATGAGGAAGCTGATAAGTTTGTGGCCTGGTGGGATTTTGAACGCTTTGCGGATAATCCCATGGCACTAATTTTGATACAGGAAAAACTTACAGAAATTCTTAAGACTATTACTTCGAATAATTTGATAGATGGATATGAGCAGCTGCAGTATAAGCTGATTTTGTTTTACAGGCTTTTGAAAGCGAACGGATATATCAATGAATGAAAACGAATTTTCCAAAAATGAAAGAGCTGTCCTCGAACAGATAGGCCTTGAGATGAAGGCTAACAAATACGTAAGCGGTGAAATGCAGTTTACGGATTTGACGAACACGCTTTATTTCTTGAGGGCTTATCAGGATAAAATCCGCTACTGCATTACCTGGGACAAGTTTCTTGTTTGGAATGGGACCAACTGGGAGATTGATTACCGCGGCTTTGTGCAGGAGCGTATTCCGATCTTTATTCATCAGATGTACAGAATTCAGCGTTATATACCAGACCCGATTTTGAAGCAGGATTTTGAAAAGCATCTTATTAAAAGTGAAAGCTTCAGAAAGATTCAGGCGATTGTTGGGCTTTTGAAAATGCGGCCGGAAATCAAGACGATTGAAAAAGAGTTTGATACGGATAACTATCTTTTTAATGTTGAAGGTCTGACTCTGAATCTGAAAACCGGAAAAGCTAAAGAGCCTAATATCAAGCATCTTATTACTAAGAAGAGCAATTTTATTTATGACAAGGCGGCGGACTGTCCGACCTGGAAAACTTTTTTGATGCAGATTTTTGCTAAGGATATGCAGCTGATTCGTTTTATTCAAAAGGCCTGCGGCTATGCTTTGAGCGGTGATGTTAGTGAGCAGTGTCTTTTTATTTTGTTTGGAACTGGTGCTAATGGTAAATCAACCTTTTTAAATGTGCTGCTTGAGCTTTTTGGTGACTACGGCTGCAGCACCGGTATTGAAACTTTTATCAAAAAGAATAAGGAACAGAGCAACGACCTGGCACGTCTTAAGGGGTCAAGGCTTGTTACTACCAGCGAGATTGAACAAGGAATCCCGATGAGTGAAAGCCTGATTAAAAGTGTTACGGGTGAAGATTCGCTGACTGCGCGCTTTTTGTACGGCGAATATTTTTCTTTTAAGCCGACCTTTAAGATTTTTATGGCAACTAATCATAAGCCGAAAATCCGCGGAGCTGATAATGGTATCTGGCGACGTATTAAAATGATTCCTTTTGATGTAACGATTCCACCGGAACAGAGGGATAAAAATCTTACTGAAAAGCTGATTGCGGAAAATGCCGGAATTTTGAACTGGCTTATTCAGGGCTATGCGATGTGGAAAAAGGAAGGTCTTGGAGATGCGGATGCGGTTAGCAAGGCTAACGAGGAGTATAGAATGGATATGGATGCGGTAGGAACTTTTGTAAATGACTGTCTTGAAATTGACGGCTCTTTGAGCTGGCGGCTTCATACTAAGATTTTGTATGAGACTTATATTAAATGGTGCAATAAAAACAATGAGCGGGTTATGTCGCAGAAGTGGCTGGGCTTACGGATGAGCGAGAAAGGTTTTAAGAGGTTGAGCACTAACGGACAGCGGTTTTGGCTGGGTCTTGCTGTGAAAGTGGAATGGCGAGGTATTGTAAAATGAAACAGAAAATTGATGAAGAAGAAATTGATGAAAATGAAATAGCAAAAGAATTTGACTTAATCTTTAAAGGCAATCAAGCAATTTTATGTATTAGTTCAGAGTTTAATGAAGATCCAATGTTATATGGAGTATATATTATTGCAGGAAGAATTTATTCAAAACAGCGTTTAATTATGAATGCTTCTTTTTCAGAACTTCAGCAGATTGCAGAAGATTTAGAAAATTTATTAGCTTCAATGAGGCTTATTATTATTAGTATTACTCATAGATTCTACGAAAAAGATAAACCTGTTGTGGTTAGTATAGCTTATGGTTTATTCGAAATAATACAAGAATTGCAATCTTCAATTAAGCAGCTTTGTGAAATTTTAGAACCTTATAAAACACCTTTTTGAGAAAATAAAGTTGTTTTGCAAAAAGCTTTCCCCGATAGCGAGGGAGTTTGGAGGCTGATTACAGGCTTATTAAAACATTCAACTTTTATACTTATATTAATTTATGAATTTATATATAATAAAATAAAGGAAAAAAAGATGAATATTAAAAGTGTAAAAGATTTATTCCCTGGTTACTTTCAACCTCCATTAGAGAATATATGGAATGATTGTGTTTTAGTAATTGATACAAATGTATTTATAAATTTATTAAAATATCCAGAAAATACTTATAATACAGTTTTAAATATTATAAAGGAATATATTAAACAAGAACGCTTCTTTGTCCCATATACTGTTTGTGAAGAAGTTATAAAACAATTAGATTCAAGTTTAAGAGAAGTCAATTCTGCATATACAACAATTGATCGAAAAATTGATAAATTAAAATCTGATATTTCAACTTTATTTCATGGTTTACAAAATCAAACATACCCAATTTCAGATACAGAAGAAGTTTTAAAAATTATTGAAAATTATTCAAATAAAATGAAAACTGAAATTTCCTTAAAAAAAGAAAAACAAAAAGATATAAAAGAATTACGAAAAACAATTTCCGAACTATTAAATAATGTGGGAGAACCTTATTCGGATAATAAAAAAGCAGAAATTATTAAAGAATTAGATTACAAATATAAAAAGAAAACTGTACCAGGTTGGGCTGATTTACCATCCAAAGAACAAAATAATAAATACAACGATGGATTAATTTGGTACCAAACAAAAGACTTTGCAAAAGAAAAAAATGTAAATATTTTGTTTGTTACAGGTGATATTAGTGAAGATTGGTTTAATATTGAAAATGATAAAAAGAGAACTCAGAAACAACCAATTATAAACGATTTTATGCATGATACAAATCAAATAATCCATATTCTTCCAATTACTGATTTTATTGATGAATATGATAGCCGTTTACCAAAGACTCAGCGGATTGATAGTTCTGTTAAGAAAGACACTTTAGCTTTTATGTCTGTAGATAAAACGCAATTTCCTTCTACAAAAAGCGTGATTAATGTATTACAAGAACATAATAAAGTAAAATTTAAGCCTTATTATGAAACTAAGGAATTTAAACGTAAAACACACATCAATGAAATGGTTGAATGGTTTCTAGACAGATATGAAGACCCTGCAAATATGTGTCCTTATTGCGGAAAAGATGGTGGATATCAATACATATATGGCGGACCATATAATGCATATGAAGAACTTGATTGCAATTTTGGATCTATCTATTCTGAAGATGAAATTCAAGAAGCTGTAAAAGAGGTTGAAAAAAGTGGAACAATAGAATGGTCAGCAATTCCAAAAGAAGATTGGACTAACTGACGATTTAAATAATAAACAATTAACTATTGTTCAATTCATTATAAGAATCATCGATTATCTTTTTTATTTTTTCAAAGAGATGAGCTTTTAATTCAGATGCCTCATCTTCATAAATTAAAGTATCTTGTGTGGGCAGAAAAAGTTTGTATATATCAATATCAAGAGCATCTGCTATTTTTGCCAGGTTTGTATCACTAGTCCAAACTCTACAACTTTCTATACTTGCAATAGTTTGAAAATTTATCCCAGTTAGCTTTGATAAATCTGTTTGAGTATAATGTTTAATTTTTCTATATCTTTTAATATTTGAAGAAATTCTTCTTTTTACATCATCTGCTACCATAACTATAAAAAATAATACAAATAAATTAAAATTTTAGTAACCAAAATACTAATTTTGTTGTATAATATATTATATAATAAAAGACAAAAAAAAGGTATTACAAAAATGGCCGATGAAAACAAAAATCTTACCCCAGTCTGGATAGCCTATGTAGACGGCAAACGTCTCTCTACCGATTACGAAGGTGCTTTAAGAAAAATATATATAAATGACAGATTAGATTTTATCGGTACTGCAAGCTTACTGTTTGATATTTCAGCCGTAGATTTTGATAATGATGATACTTTTGTTTTAGGTAGTGAAGTCTCAATTCATCTTGGATATAAAGATGATGTTGAAGAAGTATTTGTTGGTGAAGTTACAGAATTTGCCCCCCGCTTTGAAGAATATAATGCTCCTTCCATGGAAGTTAAAATACAAACAAAACTTAATGAATTAAAAAAAGGTCATAAATGTAAATCATTTGAAAACAAAACACCAGCAAGTATCATTAAAGATATTGTTTCAAAATATGATTTAAAACCTGATGTAGAAGATTTTGGGCCAGAAAATATTTATACCGAACAGTATAATTTCACAGACTATGATTATATAACTTATCTTGCAGATAAATATGGAAAATTTATTTATTGTTACAATAATACCGTATATGTAAAAACCGAAATATCACCAACAAATGATGATGTTGTTCTTGAATGGGGAAAAACATTAATCAGTGCCAGAACTGAAATGGATATAAAGAAACAACTTTCTGCGGTAACTGCAACCGGCTGGGATGTAATGAAATGCGAAGGCTTTACAGCTACAGCAACTATGAAAGATGTGGCTCTGAAAATTGGCGGTGACTATTGCTGGGAAGATAATTCTAGAGGATATGATCCGCGTAAAGTTGAGCAGCTTAGTTCTGAAGATTTTGCAGATGAAACTGATGCAATGGATGTTGCCAAAGCTGTTATTTTAAAAAGATCTTTACAGTTTCAAACCTGTGAAGCAAAGACTGAAGGGAACTATCATATAAGACCTGGAAACAGAATCACTATAAAATACTTAGGAAAAGAAAGCGATGGTGAATACTTAGTTTCATCTGTAGAACATACCTTTAATGTTCAGGAAGGCTATTTTACAACATGCCATTTAAAAAGAAACTTTTGTGAAATAAGTAATAAGTCTGGAAATGTAAGTTCAATAGATAAAGAACGTGCAGAAAATCAAACTGCACAATCTGAATCAAAAGTAATTTCTACTGGCGGTGGAAGCCAGACAGACGAACAAAATAATTCAGAAGAAACTAACGATAAAGAAAAGAATCCTGCAATTTCAAATCCACACTGGGAAGATACAAACGGACAGACAATTACAAAAGCTCTTGTTGGCGATGAAGTTTATCTATGTGCTGACGTTACGGACATTGACGATGGTGCTACAGCTAAAATCAAAATCATTGAAAAAGACGATGACGGTAATAATGATGATATTGAGTCTGTATCTGGTAAAGTACAGGATAGTAAAATCAAAGCTAAGTGGAAAGTTATTTATACAGAAGATGATGACGACTCTAACAGCCAGCAGGAAAAAGAAGAAAAAGGTTTCACCTTGCCAGAATATGTGTTTACTGTTGAATGTGATGAAGTGGCGAGTGAAGAGTCTGGTAAATTGGATGTTAGAACTAATTTTGTTTGTAAATTAATGTTTAACAACACTGTACTTAAAAATTATCCATATACAATTATTTTGGCAGATAATAGTAAAATATGTGGAGAAACAGATGAAGCAGGATTCATCATTGAAAATGAATTACCTATTGGACCAGTACATATAGTTTATTAAAAATAATTAAGGAATTATAAATGAGTAAAGATAATATTGCTACATTAGACTTCACATTACGAGGAATAGATTCATTATCCTATAAATGGATAAAAGAAGAACGGGGAAAGCCAGTTTATAATACAACTGGTGTTAATATATTTGCTATAGGAGATTATTTATACAACTGTTTATATTATAATAAACTCTTTGGTTTTGATTCAGCAAAAAAAATTTATACGCAATTGCTTGCATTAAACAAAAATATAACTAATGAAAGTATAATACACTATGATCAATTGATTAAAATTCCTTTACAATGTAAACAAATAACGATATCAAAAAAAAATGCATCAAATGTTTACGATATTGCAGTATTAATAGGTAAACAGGAATTATATTCTGGTAAACTTATTAATCAAATACTAACACAAAAAGAAATACAAGAGTATGTGACTAATTTATTTCATATATTATACGATGTACGAGAAAAAAAAGAAGTAGCTGGAAAAACATACAATGCAATAATCAGTAAACCGTTTATATATTTTAATGATAAAACAGAGTTATCTTTTTATTATCCTTGTATGAATACAATTGTTACAAAACAAGTAATAAATTCAAATAAACAAACAGAATTAACGTTACAAAGTGGAAAAAAAGAAGAAGAAATAAGTGATTTTTATAAAATAAAGAGTAAAACAAAATACTTCGTTTTACATACCGCTCATTATGAAGGAAAAACTACAAAAGAATGGGCTGAAAAATACAAAGGAAAAGATGCAGGTGTTGCAACAGGTTATATTTGGGGGGATGGTAGCGTTACTTGGTTACCGAACAAATCATTAGAAGAAGAATTTGGTGCTACAAAGCAAGAATATGAACAAAAAACAACAACACCTATTAATCAAATTCTAGGTTCAATGATTCATATAGAAATGAATTATGACTGTCGGAACAATGGTCATCCTGCTGAAATTCAATATAAACAATTAGCTCAAATTTATTACAATATTTATAAAAAAAATGGACGAAAACTCATTATAGTATCACATAATGAAGTTGATCGTGGTATTACAATGTATAAAGGTAAAAAAAATCCAGGACATACTGATCCATGGAATTTTGATTTACAAAAATTTTATAATATTTTAAGAGATACATATGATATTACTATAATTGAAGGTGTAGATGGTTTAACTATTGAAAGATTTAAGCAAGTTGCTAAATCAACTAATAAAATACATTGGCCACCTGTTTTAAAAGGACCTGTTGAAAATGATTAAAAAACTTCAAATATTTTGTGTTATTTTATTTATGTCTGTTACAAAACTCTCTGCTACATCATATGATGGATTATTTGATGTAAAAATCAATGATTGGTATTTTTCTATTCAATGGGGGTTAGATGCAGATTTAGATTATTTGACAGAAAAAACAACTTACTATAAAATTTTGAGTTTAATTAATAATAATTATGAGTTTTTCGAAAATCTAACTGACAGTTTAGTTTTTGATGTAAGTAGTCAATCTGATGAGATAAACTATTATTTAAATGAAAATGAAGCGGTAGCTTTAAGTTTTAATAATAAATTTGAATTTATAGACTGCATTTATAAACAATTATTGGTACAATATAATTTGAAAGAAACATCTAATTTTTTTTATTTATATTCATTAAGAGTTCCAATAGAAGATGATGATGTTTATAAATTCCAAGCTCAAATTAATTTTAATTCATTTACTGAAATCAAAGATGGTTTTTACATATATTACTTTTTAGATTTAACACAAATGAAGAGAATAAATCAAAAAAAATATAAGATGTTTAAACAAAAAATAACAATTAAATAATTTGGAAATTAATTGAATGTAATTCACTGTCAAAAAAATGAGGCATAATGAAAAAAAATAAAATAATTAGCATATTCTTTCTATTATTTGTTTTTCAAAACATATATGCACAAACTGAAAAAATAATTATTGATAAAGAGAGTGAATATTATTTACAAATAGATAAAGATAATTGTCTAAAAATAATTATTTCGGATTCTTCTAATAAAAGTTCAAAAATTATAAATTTTTATAAAAACAATAGCGATAATTCTTTTTTATATATTGGTTCAATGGAATCAATATCATTAGAAATGGGAGATTATGGTGAAGGATTACAATTTATATATAAAAGCAATAATTTTATTGTAATACAACAAAGTTTTGGAATAGGCAGAAATCTTATAATTTCGAGATTGTATTTAGATTTTGAAAATGAGAATACTATTAAATTAATAAAATATACAGAGGAACATATTAACAGATTTGACAAAGATAAAGATTTTACGGAAATTGAATATGAAATTCCAAATAATATTTATTTAAATGATATTACAAGTGATTTTGTTTATAATTTACATCAAAGCAAGAATCAATAAAAACTGATTTCCCCCGTGCCCCCAAGAGCGGCTGGCGCCTTTTATCCGCACTGAGAGTAAAGCGGTGCCGGAACAGGAGTTTTGCTAGAAAACAAAATATGTGCTCTAAAGAGCGTGTTTGAATCGAATTGATTTCAAATGCGCTCTTTGATTTTTGTGTTTTTAGTGTTTATACAATGTCGTTGAATTATGTTGAATTGCTTATATTTTTATAAGTTCTCTTAGAGCGCGTTTTCATAAGAAATTAAAATAAATTTTATACGTAATATGTAATATATCTTAAAATCACATATGCTCTGCATATGTGCTCTTTACAGTAAACGACAGCAGATTAAATTTTTTGAAAAGATTTTAGACCGCTGCGCGCGCTCCCCCCGCAGTTTTTATTTTAATGCGGCCATGACCGGATTTTCCTTTTTGAAAATCTCGATTTGTTCAGGAGTCAGTTTATCAGGATAATCAGTCCAGAAGTTAAAGATTGTTTTCTGATCGAAACTGAAAAGATATGGACCTTCCTGTCCTGGAGTTTCAACCTTCCAGATTTTCTCGTCTTTTGAGTTTTTGTAAAAATCGTGGCCGTTCTTGTATTCGTTGATACCTTCTTCGTATTCATCACTCATGATTTTATTATACATCGGTTTTCTGAAAATCGGTAGACGCGGAGCGAAGACTGCTTTTCAAACTCAAGCGTCTGCGAAGCAGGCGCAAACTTTTGAAAGCTGTCTGAGCGGAGTCTGGAAGATGAAGCTTTCAGGTGGAAGATCATCACGTTGTCCGCCGCAGGCGGACCTGGAAGAGAGATTCTTATTTTGGAAGATGGAACTCGGAAGAAGCAGTCTTGCTTCAAACTCAAGGGCGCGAAGCGGCCATAACTTTTGGCAAGTCTGCTTCTGGAGCTGGAAGATTCATCGGCCCGCTGAGCGGCGGGAGCGCACGGACGCGCGACCAGAGCGACACTTGTAGGAGCGTTTCCTGAGTGGAGAATAAATGTATCACTGTAAGAGGCGGCAACATGGACGTTGCCGCCTTGCTGATGGAGCGCAGGCACTAGCGGTGCCTGTGCGACTGAAGCAATTCTCCCATACGAAAGAAGTTCTCGAAAAGCCGCCACTGTAGAACCAACTGAGCATCTTAAAACTGCGGGACAACTGCAATGTTGAGCAAAAGGTTTGCCCCCTAATTCCCCCCGAGAGCGGTTCAATAGCATTCCTTAATTTTTGGAAAGGGGGTGTTGGGGGGGTGCCCCGCGGCAGGGGGGAAGGGGGAAAACCTTTTGCGTGCCCACCGTTTTAAGTTGC
>JAEEGK010016567.1_pt1 | contig 16184 bp, 13 predicted proteins | sample 8958771 | NCBI WGS metagenome assembly JAEEGK01 (sample SAMN16246547, study PRJNA631951) | gut metagenome | biome: gut microbiome; feature: rumen; material: SC-attached | host: Bos | place: Iran: Karaj | collected 2018-10
GAACACGCCCCATTCTTCACTGTCGGTAGCGGGGTTGAATTCGGGCACCGAGCCCGCGTCTTCAAATTCGGCGCCGCAGGTCACGAGCATGGTGGCGTCGCCGCCGTCGTCCACGATGAGGTCGGCGGTCTTGCCGTCGGGCCACACGAGGGCGCGGGCGGTGTTTTCCCAGTAGTCTTCCAAGGATTCACCCTTCCAGGCGAACACGGGCACGCCCTGCGGGTTCTCGATCGTTCCCTTCTTGCCGACTACGACGGCGGCGGCAGCGTTGTCCTGCGTGCTGAAGATGTTGCAGCTGACCCAGCGCACGTCGGCACCGAGGTCCACGAGCGTCTCGATGAGGATGGCGGTCTGCACGGTCATGTGGAGGCTACCCATGATGCGGGCGCCTGCGAGCGGCTTCTTGCCGGCGTATTCCTTGCGGAGGGCCATGAGGCCCGGCATTTCGGTTTCGGCGAGGTCGAGTTCCTTGCGGCCTTCGATTGCGAGGTTGATATCCTTAATTTTGTATTCCATAAAAAAATTCCTTATTTATGCATAAATATAGTTTTATGCATATTTCGCGTCAACTACTCCATGAACAGGAAGCCCTTGACCCTGAAATTGTAGGTCGTGTCGCCGTCGGCAACCTTGCGGTCGAGGTGGATGGTTTGCTTGAATATCCTTGCGCCGTCGGTCGCGTCGATGAAGTCGTCCTTGAAAGTCGTGTCCCGGCAGATCATCTTGCTTTCATCGAAACTGTCTCCCATCCTTTGCCTCGAGCTTTCGATTTGTTCCGGGGTGCAGGGGACAGTGGGCGCCTTCGCCTTGTACGGGAATACGAAGTGGAACGGCCTGTCGCTTCCCTTGGGGGTTACCTCGAAGAATAACGTGTCGTCTCGCAGTTCGAGCTCGCCATTCTTGAGCTTTATGTCGACCTTGACCATCTTCTTTGCGCCTTCGGGAATGTCGAAAACTTTGTCCATAGAGTAGCTGGCGTCCAGGAGCGTTCTCGGCATTTCCTTGCCGCTGTCGAAGGAGTACGTTGAGTTGTAGTCCGGGTAGATGCTCTCTACGTCGAAAAATTCCGCCAGTTCGTTCTTGGCCCTGTCGCGGAGAACCTGTATGCGCGAATAGACGATGGGCGACTTTTCCTTGATGTCCTTGAGGAATGCCCTTGTCTCTTCATGGTTCAGCGGGAGCTTGCTTTGGCCTTCTTCGGCAAGCGTTGTCCTGATGCTCTCGAACCATACGTTGCGCGTGACGTTCAGTGCGCTGAGCGGCCCGTTCGTGAGCACCAGCAGCGCGGCGCAGAAGACGATGGAGATGTACCTGAACTTGCGATGGATCTTGTTGACGAGCAGTATGGCGATGATGGCGTAGAAGAAGATGTTGAGCGCGATGACGTAGATGCGCAATTCGGAGATGCCGTAGTCGGAGACCCTGCGGACGATTCCGACCGACATGAGGATGACGAGCGGGATGCACACGTAGGGGAAGATTTTCAGGAGCGTATGTTCCGCTTTCGCCTTCGGGTTGAAGCGTGCCGGGTACATTTCGGTGACGAGCCCGAACATGAGGATCATGGATACCGAGACGAGATAGGTGACGGTGCCGCGCGGCATATCCCACTGGACGAGAATCTTTACGATGTAGGCGTACAGGAGCAGAACGTAGAGCGCGAATACTCCGGTGAACATCCTGCTCACGCCCGTGGCGAACTTGCTCGATTTCGGGGCCTCTTCGTTGCATTCGTCGATGGAGGGCATGATGGCGAAGAACAAAATGGGTAGCACCGTATTCCGGCAGAAATAGAATACGTACAGGAAGGGCTTTCCCGAAAACTTGTTCAGGTCGAACAGCGTGACGAATCCGTAGATGAGGATTTCGATGGCTGCGGCGAGGGCGCCCGTGATGCAGAGTGCAATGACAAATGCCTTGATGGTCTTGTGCAAAAATACCCAGAACGCCTTTTCGTCTTTCTGCTTCCAGAAGGGTGCTATGAATACGGCGAGGATGATGGCGGTATAGATAAGGTAAGTGGTCGATATGATGTAGATTGACTTGTAGTAGTCCTTGTCTTCGGGGTAGTAAAGCGCGAGCGCTACGGAAATGGCGAGCCAGGCGAGTCCTGCAAAGACCTGTGGCCTCTGGCTTTCGCTCTTGCGGGATTCCTGCACGAGCGATACGGTAAGCGCGATAAGTATTGCGGCGATGGGGTAGAGGGCGAACCAGAGGCTCGTCGGGGTGTATTCGAAGAACCTGGGTGTGATCTCGTTGGAGCAGATGTGCGCGATGGTCGCGAGGAATGCGAAGGCCACAGCGACCGGGAACCGCTTGAATGCGGAGGAAATCTGGTTCGGGAATTTCTTGATTGAGTCTAGCATTGTTGTTTACTCCGTGAAAAGGATTCCCCTGATGCGTAATGATTTGCTTTTTTCCGATGCTTCTTCTGCATACAGGTAGTTGATTGCGAGCGTCGCTCCGTCGGCCTTGATTTGCTTGACGGAATCCTGCTTGAGCGTCTGCCTGTCGACGGTGAAGCTGTAGACGGTCCTGGTTGCGCTTTCGCTTGCCGGGCCTGCGGTGCTGTCGGCGCATGCGTCACTCTCGTCGCTGTCGCAGCTGCAGCCGCTGTCTTCTTTCAGCGAGATGCGGAACGTGAGCGTGTCGCCCGCGAATTCGAATTCGTCATTGTCAAAATAATGGTCTATGGCGACGGCGCCCTTCATGCCGCGGGGAACCTGGAGCATCGCCTTGTCGGGGTATTCTATGCTGACCTCGAACTGGTCGAACGGTTCTTCGCCGGTGCTGTCTCTGTCGCAGATTCTATCATCATCGGCGCAGTCTAGATTGTTTACCCCATAAATCTGTAAAAGGCTGAATAAGGACCTGTCTTTTGTGGATAGGTAGTTGGCCAAGGAATAATACGTCGGATCATTTAAGGGTAAATCCCCGATAGAAACTAATCGCGTGATGACGAGTTTTGCATTCTTGTCATCCTTGTCCTTGAGCTTTTGCAGGAATTCCCTGGTATCCTTGTCGTTTAGCGGGAACTCGGTGTAGCCCTGTTCGACAAGCGCAGCCTTGATGCTCCCTATCCAGACGCGTTGCGAGATGTTGAATGCGTTCAGCGGCGTGTCGGTGAAAACGAAGAGGAGCGCGCAGAATATGACGGCGATGCAGCGCGACTTGCACTTGATTTTGTCGATGAGGAAGACCGCGATGATGATGTAGAAGAAGATGTTGATGCCGACGACATAGATGCGTCCTGGCGAGATGCCGTAGTCGCTGATTCTGCGGATAAGGCCGACGGACATCATGGCCACGAGGGGGATGCACGCGGCGGGGAAAATTTTCAGGAGCTTCTTTTCGAAGCGGTAGCCGTTGCCCAAGCGCGAGGGGTACAGGACGGTGACGAGCGCGAGCATGTAGATCATGAATCCCGAAACGAAATACGATACCATTCCCTGCGGCATGTCCCACAGCACGACGAACTTGACGATGTAGGCGTAGAACAGGAGTATGGCGAGCGAAAGCACCGGCACGAAGAGAAACCGGATGGTGCTCGTGGCGAACTTGTTCAGCGCGGGTGTTTCGCTGTGGCATTCCTCGATGGAAGGGATGCCGCTGAAGTAGAGTATGGGGAAGACGGTGCTCGCGCAGAAGTAGAAAATGTAGAAATACACCTTCTCATCGAATTCATGTTCGAAAAGTGCACCAAAACAGAAGACGAGCGCTTCTACGGATGCGAGCAGGAGCGTTGCGATGAGCGCGCCGACAACCAGCGCCTTGAGGTTCCTGAACAGGAAGATCCAGAATGCGTTCTCGTCTTTATTTTTCCAGAACGGCGCGATGAACAGGGCGAGCGTGGCGGTCACGTACACGACAAGAACGGTGCTGAATATGAATTCGGCGCTGAAAAAATCGAGGTCTTTTTGCTGTTCGTTGAAAACGCAAAAGAAAAGCCATCCTGAGAGGATGAACCAGGCGATGTTTGCGACAATCTGGGGAACCTTGCTGCTTGTTTTGAGGGATTCCTGGACGAGCGAGGTCGTGAGGGAAATGATCATCGCCGCTACGGGAAAGGTGCCCAGCCACAATATGAGCTGGAGGAGCATGTGTTCGATGTAGGAATTGTCCCTGGAAAAGTCCGTGATGATTCCTGTGAGCTCTGTGCAGGCGACGTATGCGAAGAACGTGAAGAAGGCGAGTGCCGATGCGACGGGGAACCGCCTGAAAGCGCTCGAAATCTGGCTCGGGTATTTTTTGAAAGCTTCAAGTACCATATGCTAAATATAATACTGTCGTGATTCTGTCATCCCCGGCAAACTTGCATGTCATCCCCGCGAAGGCGGGGATCTCCCCTTCAAACCTGAAATCTCTGTGCTAATTCTTCACGCAGCGCACCGGAACGTATTCCCCGTTTTCCCTGGAGTCAACATCGCTGAAATTGGAGAAAAAGTCGCTGTTCATGGTGTATACTCCCTCTTCCAGCCAGAACAGGTTGTATCCGTTTAGCGTCATGTCTCCTCCGTAGGGGTCGATTGCGCCATCCATTCTGAGGGAAAGGCCGTACTCGTCTGTGGCCGCTCTGTCGGTGCCCCGTATAAAGGAGCCGATTACGTAAAACTTGGGCAGGGTATTGAGTGCGCTATTGTAAGTTATGCCGTTGATGCTCCATTCTTCCTTCTTCGGGAGTCGCCAACCTTCGGGGCAGACCTTCTTGGATACGTTTACGGTGTAGAATCGGCTTGCCCCGTCGCAGTAGCCATTTTCTTCTGCGCTAAATTCCCTGTAACCCAGGTTCTTGGCGCACCGGCTCTGCTTGACGAATAGCGTGTCAGAACTATCGTAGTAATCCATGTCTTGCGCAAGCCAGGTCTGCCCATTGTATTCGGTTGTCTTGTATACATGGCCGTCGCGAGGGTCTGTGAAGGTTCCGTATTCAAAATCAGGATTGAAGAAGTATTCCGCCGGCAGGTCCTGCGTATGCAGAATACTTTTCCAGTATTCGTCGACGCAAATGTATGTCAGGTCATTGTTGGTTTCCCCGACTCCGGTGGTGCGCATGCCGTTTTCTGTACAAATTATTCCGTTCATCTCCTTGCCCTGCATTTCGAGGGTAATCCAGGAACTGTTTTCGCAAACAAAGTGATCCTTGCCGATGGTGATGAGCGTGTCTGCCATGTCCGCATTGCAGAAGGGCATGCCGGAACACTTGCGCCAAATGTTGCGTATGATGGAGAGAGAATTTGGAACCTCCTCTCCGTAAACGCAGCCCAGGGGTAAAAACGCGAAGGGAAGTTGGTTCAAGTCCGCATAGGGTGCATCATTGATACAGTAGTTTTCCGGTTCAAGAGTGCCGTCGGCAAAGTCATTGACCAGTGCGGGTGACATCTCGTTGATCGAATCGTTTTCCCGGTTCTTGTACAGGTAGAACAGGGTGTATTCCAGTTGCTCGTCGGTAATCCGCGGGTTTACCTGGAATAACGTGTCGATGCCAAGTTCCCGGTAAAGTTCCCCAGTTGCGGAATCCTTGGCCGCATCGTGACTTAGCCCTTGCCCTTCGAGGGCCGCGACGCGTTGCTGTATGAATGCGTCTACCACGCCGTAGACTGCCTTGCGGGCCGGTGCGGGTGCGGCGCATTGCCTGTTTGGCGGGAATACGATGCCGCCCCCACCAAAGCCGCCTGGAATCGTGCCTGGGTTCGTATCCGAACTAGACAAAGATATTTCCTTGTTGCTAGATGATGTTGCGCTGGAACTCGAGGATTCCGGTTCGCCCGGCTCGGGTTCGGCGACTTCGCTTGAGGAGCTTTCGCCCTGCGCGATGACCGTGTTCTCGTCTTCGGTGGTGCCCGTCACCTTCTCCGAGCAGGAGCAGGCGAAAAACGCAATGAAGCATGCAGGTAGAATTAGCTTAATCTTGCTCATTGCTCGTCTCCTTTTTTACAACCCTATTATTTACTTTGTCCGAAAGCGGGAAAAGCTGCAGGTTCACGCGATACACCTGGTTGATGTTCTCGCATTCGCGCGCGATGTTGATAATTTTTTTGCGGCAGTCGTTTATCGTTTCTACGATTCGGGCGTAGGCGGCCTCGTCGATTCCCATGGTGACGCCCGTAATGTTGCGCTCCTCGGGGCTATCCGTATCGAGGGATTGCATGGCGAGGCCCGCCATTTCGCGGTTCATGGATCGGATGGCGAGCGGGATGGCCTCTTTCGAGCCCTTCACGGATTTTTCCGTCTGCTCGTAGGTTCCTTTGCCCGTCTTTACGAGAAACCCCGCCTTCACCAGGAACTGGAGCGCATCCTGCACGTCGAGTGCCGATGTCTTGTTCCTGATGCTCGCTGCGATTTCGCCCGGTGCCGCTCCTGGCATTATCGGGGCGAGTTCGCGCACGATGGGGCAGGCGGGCGTTTCGTAGTAGTGGAAGGCTTCGGCATCGACGATGCGTATCTTGTTGAGCCTGGCCTCCTGTTCGAGTTCGCGAAGTGCCGCCTCCTTCTCCGCGGCACTTTTCGCGTTCCCGAATTTTACGAGCAGCCCGAAATAGGTGTAGTCGAACCCCTCTAACCCCATGGCTCGCGCAACCTTCGCTATTCCGGGCTTGCTCAGGCGCGTCCCCCCGTCGCAAACCAGCTTGAGGTATGTCGGCGAGACAAAACCGGCGAGGCTTGCGAATTCGCGCCATGTGAAATATGAAACCCTCTTGCGCTCCTCGTAGAAGTCACGCATGTAGGTACGGTAGTCACTGTACTCGGTTATGGGCTTCATGTGAGTAAAAATAATACAAAATATGCGAAAAAGCAATAAAAATCGCAATTTTTATAAAAATAGTTTGTGATTTGAAAAATATGATACAAAATACGGTGTATATGATACGCGGGTGTATTATATGCGGGCCGGGGGCGTGTTGCGGGGTTGCGCTCGGGTCGCGTTGCGGGTCACGATTAAAAAAATGTATCTTTACTGCATGGCGATGGTAACAGAAGTTTTCACTCCGGCAATGTTCCGGGCAATGGCCGCGAAGGGCTACATGCAAGAGGATTTGTGCCTGCGTGTCGGCTGGTCGCGCCGCAAGATTGTGGACAACTTCACGATGGAACTTGCCGCGGCCATTGAGTTTCTGCTCGACACTCCCGCGAAGGAACTGTGGAATTTCCGGAAGGGCGAACTGCGTGCATTGCAGGCGGGCCGCAGGGAATTCAACCGTATGCTGTGCTCGCGCGAGGTTATCGCGTGGGCGCGCCGCTTCCCGGTGCGTGAACTGGAATCGCGCGGGCTTATTGCGAGCGCCGTCGGCATGGGCACCGCTGGCATGGGTGCCGCCGGCATGGGCGCCATCGGCCACAACGCGGCCTCTGCGACTGCTGCGGGCAATTCGCATGCGCAGCGTTACGAATCGGGGCTCGTTCCCCGCGAGGTAATGAAGTTCATGGGCGTCGCGAGTATTGCCGGCTGGCAGAAGGCCTACGCGATTGCGCAAGATACGCTCAACCCGCACGCCTATTCCGCATGGCTGCGCGTCGGGGAACTCCAGGTGAGCCGCCCTCCCGCAGATTTCGAGATTGACCGCGGGTGCATCGCGCGTAACCTTGCCTTCTTGCGGAACAATGCGGTGCCTTACAGGGCCGGACTGCGGCGCGTATTTGTGGAAACTCTCCGCAAGTGCGATGTCGCCGTATTGCAGGTGCCCGCGTTCCTTGCTGCGCCAGCCCCGCGTGCGGCGTGCTTCTGGAAGGGTGCGCGCCCGGTACTGCAACTGCCCACGGGTACGGCAAGCGACGGCGACTTCATGGAATCCGCATACGGCGCGATGGGGCATATCCTGTATAACCGCAAGAGGCTCTCGTGTCTCGTGACTGCGGATAAAGTAATTTCGAGCGACCCTTTGCGGGGTGTTGCCGCGATGCACATCGCGGAAAACCTGCTGCTCACCGAAGCCGAGGAATGCGAGATTATTTGCTGCGGGCGATTTGAGGAACCGCGCTGCATCGAGTATTTTTCACGTGCGTTCCACGTGCGCCCGGGTATCATCGTCACGCGCCTGCAGGCCCAGCGGAAAATCCCCGCGATAAGCCCGCTGAACGCATTTAAAATAGCGGTTTAGCACCCGCTGGCATCCCCGCTTTAGGCGGGGATTTCCCTTTTATACAGACCAAATTGCCTTGAAACCTTGCATTGGTCTGCCCGCCAGCCGTAAAACCATCCAAATTGTTGCCTACAAACTAAAAATCGGCAGACCAAATGGCTTTGAATCCTTGCTTTGGTCTGCCCGCCAACCGTAAAACAGCTTGGCCGCCGTAAAACAGCCCGCCCTAGTCCATGCGCTGCACGCGGCGCCCTCGCTACCCGTTAACTAATTTCACGAACTCGCGGCACACCGCCTCGGGGTCGCTCTTCCCGAAAATCGCGGAGCCCACTACGAACACGTTCGCGCCCGCTTCTTTGCAAGCGAGGATGTTGTCGAGCTTCACGCCGCCGTCAATCTGGATGTCGAGTTCCGGCTTCATCTGGCGCAGTTCGCGAATCTTGTCGAGGCAGTACGGGATAAGGCTCTGACCGCCAAAGCCAGGGTTCACCGACATGATGAGCACCATGTCCACGATGTCGAGCACGTACTTTATGCTTTCTAGCGAGGTCGCCGGGTTGATGGCCACCGCGGGCTTCACTCCGAGTTCCCTAATCTGGTGCAGCAGGCGGTCGAGGTGGTTCGTGGTTTCGGCGTGCACGCTGATGATGCTTGCACCCGCCTTCGCAAATTCGCCCACGTAGTTCTCGGGATTCTCGATCATCAGGTGGCAATCGAGCGGGAGCTTGGTGCCCTTGCCCACGCATGCGGAAATCCCCGGGCCGAAACTGATGTTCGGCACGAAGTGTCCGTCCATGATGTCGAGGTGCACGAGGCCTGCGCCGCCGTTTTCGATGGCCTTGAGGCCGTTACCGAGTTCGAGGAAGTTAGCGTTCAGCACGCTGGGGGCGATAATTTGTTTGAGCATACGCCAAAATTAGCAAAAAGCAAGGCCCGGCGCATCACCAAACCAGAAATACACATCACCAAACCACAAATACGCATCGTCAGCCCCCAAAACGCCTTCATTTTACATCTAGCCACGAAACTTATTTTTTACTAACTTTGAACCCGAACTTAACATTAGGAGATAAAATCATGGCTAAGACTACTGCAAACAAGGTCGCAAAGGCCCCCGCAAAGAAGGCCGCCGCCAAGCCGGCTGCCGAAAAGAAGGCTTGCGCTAAGGCTTGTGCAAAGCCCGCCGCCAAGAAGGCTGCCCCGAAGGCTGCTGCCAAGCCGGCCGCCGAAAAGAAGGCCGCTCCGAAGGCCGCCGCCGCGAAGAAGGTCGCCGTCGAATTCGTCGCCGACTGCCCGCTCGCAACGACCGTTTCCGTCGCCGGTTCCTTCAACAACTGGGCTGTCGACAAGGACATGCTCAAGAAGGACAAGAAGACTGGCCTCTGGACCGCGAAGATTTCCCTCGCCGCAGGCGACTACGAATACAAGTTCGTGTGCGACGGCAAGAACTGGGACGCAGGCGACAACAAGATCAAGCACGTCTAATTAATGTTCTTTGTCATTCTGGAGCGCAAGGCGCGATAGAATCCATATAGAAATTACGCCGGGCCATTCGCTCGGCGTTTTTTGCTAGATATCATATTATGGTGTGTAAAGATGCGTTTGCTCACATTTTTGGTGCGACCCTATTGCGGTAGCGCTTTGGTTTAGTTATATTTACATTCACATAGCGGGGTAACCTGCGTCCGGATTTATGGAGCTTTGCTTCTTATTACCTTCTTGACTGGAATCGGCAAAATTCAAACGCAGAAGGTAATAGGCAAACGCTCACGTCCCCTTCGGGGCGTGGGTTGTTGACTTTTGTTTGTGCGTTATGGCTTTGCCGAGCCTCAGTCTGCAAACAATTGATTGGCAACACACGCCTTTTTCTATGCAATGACCGCCTTTGATTGGCCCTCCGTTTTTCGCCGCTTTCCTCCCCGCAAAAAAACGGAGACTCTATGGAAATCAAAGCGCGTTTTTCCCGATACGTTCCTGCATGCGCCGCCCTTGCTACTGCGGCAATCCTCCTGTGTTCGTGCGCGACAAACCCTCCCGCATGGTATAAGGCGGGCTACTCCAAGTACGAAACCGATAACGCGCTCGCCCAGTGCGAGTATGACGTGAGCATGCAGATGCTGCCCGACGACAAGCAGGGCCGCGCCGTGAACAACTGCATGATTCGCCAGGGTTTCCGCTTCGTGGACAATCCGCCCGACGACCCGGAAATGGACCACTACGTACCCCCCGCACAGGCTGCGCAACCCGCACTCCAACAGCCTGCGTCGCAACCCGTTCCGTCGCAACAACCCGCATACCAGCAACCCACACTGCAGCCCGCCCAGCCTGCTCCAGCCCCGCAGCCTGCATACCAGCAGCCCGCCCAACCCGCTCCTGCACAGCCCGCACAGCCTGCGCGCAACCAGATGATCGATGAATCCGGGGATAACCAATGGTGGAAATAAGGACATTGAAGGCGCTGTGTGCCGCGAGCCTTCTCGTGGCCGGTATGGCGCTTACGGGATGCGCAGGCAAGACTGTGGTTATCGGGCAACAGACCTGGATGACCGACAACGCGAATGCGCCGGTCGAAGGTGCAAAATGTTACAGGCAAGGTAATAATGGCCAGCAGTGTGCCGACAACTTCATGGTCTATGACTGGCAAGGTGCGAACAGCGCGTGCCCCGAAGGTTTTCACTTGCCGAGTCTCCAGGAATTCTCGACTCTCGAAAGTGCGCGCAAGGCGAAGAACGATGTCGTGAACCTGGCATGCCATGATGATGGCAAGACGTTCGATAACGGGCTCTGCTACGAAACAGCCTTTTCCGCATTCTGGACAAGTACGCAGGCCGACAATAAAACCGCGTTCGTGTGGGACGTGGAGCTCGACTACACGAACCTTGCTCCGCGTGCTGCCGGGAAAAAAGAACTATTCGCCGTGCGCTGCATAAAGGACTAGCCCATGCATAAACGAACCGTTATCACGCTTGTTGTCGCATGCGTATCCGTTTTCGCAGGCGACATTTCCATATCGCTTCCCTCGTCTGAGAACCTGGGTGAAAAAATCAGTTTCTTGAAGGGCCTTCGCGAAAGCGCGAATCTTGATGCCACGCAACAGAAGGATTTCAACGACCTGTGGACACAGGCGAATAATGTCGCCGCCATGAACAATCGCTGTGGCTCGATTCTTTTGAACGATATCCCCGATGAGGCGTGCCAGCACTTTTACGAGGTTGAACTCCCTGCATTCGAGGCGAAGTTTTTTGAACTCACCGGCGAATTCAAGCTGAATGCGGTCAAGGCTTCCAACACGCTCTCGGATAAGCGTGCGATGATCGAGGCGTGTGCTGCTGCCCTCACTCCGGAAACATACCAGGTCTCCAATATAATGACGGTCATTGGCGAAGTTTCTCCCGAGCCTCTCGATGACGGAATGGCGATGATCAGGTATAACCTGGCGCTTGCAATCAACAGGGCAAAGCGCGAGGCTATTGAAGCACAGCTTTCCAAGTGGTACGAGGCCTGTGGGGAGGGTGTCCTGAGTCAGGGGGACTATTCGCCGCTGTTCGTACAGAGAATTAAGAAGCAGGTCTCGCGGGCCGGTAACTATATCGACATTATTGGCGGCAAGATTGTGGTGGTACAGGCCAAGCAGGAACGCTTCAGTTACTACGTGAACGACCGATTCCTTTTCGGCAAGTCCATCCTTGCGGGTGCGAAACTCCTTTCCATTGACAAGGCGGGCGTAGTGCGTTTCATAAACACGTCGGGTATCCAGTGGAAGGATTACGCCATCTTCAATGAGGAAGAAATCCAGAAGAGCGGGTTCAATGGCCGCATGCTTTGGGGCGACCGCACTGCCCCGCTCCGCACGGTCCGTGCGTTCAAGAGCGGGAGGATTTTCAAGAGCGTCATTATCGGCAAGCAGGAATGGAGCGCGATGGATCTAGGTGCTGGTGATTGGAGGCACGCCGTGCGGTCCTGTCCGACGGGCTGGCACCTGCCCACGGATGACGACTGGAAAGAACTCGGGAATTTCGTGAATGCTAATAGCTATGGCGCCCCTATCCCGCCCATGCTCAAGGCCGCCCGCGGGTGGGCTAATCCGGGCATCGACCTTTACGGATTCAGTGCGAGGCTGGCTAAGTACACGGAATACGGGACACAGGCTCCACCGCAAAAGAAGGAATGTGCCAGGTACTGGAGCAATACGCAAGTGAATAACATGGTTGCAAGTTACTGGGAACTTTGTGACGATAAACTCCGTTTGGGCGAGTCCGACAAGCGGAGTACATATTCTGTCCGTTGTGTACAGGATGGCAACCTTTCTTTCAAGAAATAACGGTCGGGCGAGCTATGAATAAATTAGTTTTATTGTTTTTGATATTGCCTTTTGTCGCCGGATTGTGCTTTGCACAGGATAGTGTGTCGGCTGTTACTGAACCTGCTCCCGTTTTCGTAGATGAGGCGACATCACCGGATTCTCCTGAAGAACCGGCTGCACCTGCTTACGACAATCGTATTTTTGAGGATCTCGGGAAAATTTGTAGCAAGCGCTTCTGTGCCGTAGAGATATTCTTTAGGAATGGAACCTATTCGCAAATGACAAAGTCGAGGTCGCCGCTGTCGAATAAGGAACTTCTAGATTACGATTCTGCCCACAATGCTCCCATTACGGATGTAGAAGGCGATTCTCTTGAATCCGGTGTTGAAAGTGCGGCTCCGCTTGACAGGGATGCTCAAAAAAAGCAAGTTGCGGATAAACTTGCAAAAATGTGCGCGGGCAAGGAATTCTGTACTCTCGAGGCCACGTTGCACGGACCCTCCTTCACATTTGCATCGCTCAGGAACGTGACTACGGATATTCGCCCCAGGAATCAGGAAATCCCGCGCTACGCCGAGATACACTATTCTTCCGATACCGAGGTAAAGCCTTTCGCGGTTCAGGCAATCGCCATGCCACGCAAGTCTACAAGGCAGGCTCCGCAAGAAGTTGCCCCGCAAGATGTTTCGCCGGCATCAAGCGATGTTTCCTCTCCCGTCGCGAAGAAACCCGCAAGGCGCTTCAAGAACAAGAAGTTTTCGCATGCAATCGCGTTCTCGCTCGGGTTCCTGGCCGAAGATGAATACGGTTATATTGGTGGACTGGATGTTACGCAGGCGCTGGAACTTTTCCCGCGATATACGTTCAAGTGGGCGTGGCACGACTACGTTACGTTTGCTCCCGGCATAGGCATCGCGTTCCGGAACAATACTCTCAACATTGATGACGAAATGACTGTATCCGGGAATACCTATGATTATTACTATGGCTATAGCTACACCACAGTTAGTGAGGAGGGCTCGATCAGTTACCAAAACATCACGCTGGACATCCCCATTGAATTTCGGTTTGGTAGCATGTTCTTCGGGAGTGTCACGCTTGACCTGCGCAAGCCTATAGCCGAGTGGTACGATTACGAGGTAGATTTTTACCGGAACTATTCTTATAGCAGTTTTGATTACGATGACGGTGCTGGATTTGATTTCTTTGCAGCGGACGATGCAGAAATTGGCCTCTGGCTTGGCGTGGGCGTCCAGCACAACGGATTCGGATTTGAATTCCAGGCTTTGCTCGCAAATGATGGCTCAAGCAATGGAACTCATCAATACGAATATCTTTTCGACGGATATTTCTCCTTCCGGCTCTTGGCTGAATACACTTTCTAGGGAGGCACCATGAATTGCAGACATGTTTATAAAAAATGGATTCACACCCTTCTTGTCGCACTGGCGACCGGCCTTGCTATGGCGTTCCTCACTGCATGTGGCGATAGCCCGCTGAAAGCGGCCAGTGAGGATATTGACGATGCCGAAGATTGGGCACGCAATGACACGTATTATTCTATGGAACGTGAAGCGCAGATCAAGGCGTCGAGCAGTTCGATGGCGCAAGCCCGTAGCATGTGCGAGGCCCGCTATAACTACACTTGCTGCAGCAACTGCTACTATGCCTACGGGTACTACGAATGCTCTTACTGCACCAATAAGTGCTATGATGATTACGGATACTATATCTGCTACTCAAGTTCGAGTTACCGCTACAGTTCCTCAAGTTATTACTCGTACTACAGTTCTAGCAGCTCGGCTCCTGCCAAGACATATTACCTAAAGACCTCGAAAACGATGAAGTTCTCGCTCACCTATTACAAGCAGGTGTCGAGTGACTGGGACATATTCGATAACGCGGGCGATCCGGAGGTGAGTTTTACGGTCTATTGCTATTCGGAGGGTTCGCTGTTGAAATCCCTGTCGACGGGTCTGCTTTTGGACAAGGTCGATATCACGTCGTGGAGCGGTACAAGCAGCAAGACGCTGACTATTCCTGTAAATACGGACGAAATAAAAGTCTGTCCGAAGGTCGTAGACGATGACCCCTCCAGCGATGACGAGAAGACTGTGTCGGGCGGGTGCAAGACGGTTTCTGACGTGGGTTACTTGGCCGATTACAGCGTGCAGGCGCAGTACCAATACACCAGTGTCTACAAGATTGATTGGGAATGGTATCTGTATTAGGGAGATTTACTATCTTTCCCCCCATGAATTATTCCATCCCCCAAGAAGTTTTCGTGAAGGCTGCCGAACAGTACGGCACCCCCCTCTGGCTCTATGACCGCGCGACGATTGAAAAGCGCGTGAAAGAGGTCCAGGTTTTCGACACCGTGCGTTTTGCCCAGAAGGCATGCCCGAACCTCTCCATCGTAGCGCTCGTACGCAAGCTCGGTGGCGTGGTGGATGCCGTTTCTGCAGGCGAAATCGTCCGCGCATTGAAGGCGGGTTTCAAGGGCGGCCAGCAGAAGGGCAAGGCTCCCGAAATCGTCTACACCGCAGACATCTTCGATCGCGACGCTCTTGAGCTCGTGAAGAAGTACGACATCGCGGTGAACGTGGGTTCGCCCGACATGATCCAGCAGCTGGCCGATTTCGGCGTGAAGTCGGAACTTACGCTCCGCGTGAACCCGGGCTTTGGTCACGGGCATTCCAGCAAGGTGAATACCGGTGGCCCGCTCAGCAAGCACGGCGTGTGGCACGAACAGATCAAGGACTGTGTCAAGCTCGCGCAGGCAAACGGCATGTGGATTACCGGGCTGCATATGCACATCGGTTCCGGCTCCGACTTCGAACACCTCTCGCAGGTTTGCGATGCTATGGTGGACGCTAGCCGCCGCCTGGGCTCTCATTTGCGCACCATCAGTGCAGGGGGCGGCCTCCCGATTCCGTACCACGAAGAAGACAAGGGCAACCGCATTGATATGCAGGCCTACTACGACCTGTGGGACAAGGCCCGCAAGAACATCCAGCAGAGCATCGGCCACGAGGTTCACCTGGAAGTCGAACCCGGTCGCTACCTGGTGGCCGAAAGCGGTTACCTGATGGCCGAAATCCGCGCCGTCAAAAAACAGGGCGACAATTTGTTCTACCTGCTCGACGCCGGCTTTACCGACCTCGTTCGCCCGAGCTTCTACGGCAGTTATCACGGCATTTCCATCATCGCACGCGACGGTCGCGAGATGAACGAGATGGTCGACGCCGTCGTGGCAGGCCCGCTCTGCGAATCCGGTGACGTGTTCACGCAGGAAGAAGGCGGATTCGTGGTGACCCGCAAGCTCCCGAAGGCAAAGGTCGGCGACTTGCTGATTCTCCATGATGCCGGTGCCTACGGTGCGGCCATGAGCAGCAACTACAACAGCCGCCGCTACGCTGCCGAGACCATGTACACGGGCGGTGAACTCAAGGTCATCCGCGAAAGGCAGACTTTCGAGCAGCTGTTGCAGAATGATAGGGTGATTGAACTGTAAGTGAATGTCACCCTGGAGGGAGAGCTATGCTCGACCGATAGGGTCTATAATAAAAGCCCACGGAATAAATATCCGCGGGCTTTTCGTTATAGGGCTATTCCTTATTGATAATCGCTATTGACTTTTCGTTTAACATTTTGTAATATACAAAATGTTAAGTGGATATGTTGAGTTGACAAAGCGGCGCCCGTCGGGGCGCCGCTTCTGGTTCACCACAAAGAAGATTCTTATGCCGCCATGGGCCACATCCCGCCGAACGCATCGTAGATGCGCTTCTTGATGTTGCTGA
>JAEEGK010016568.1_pt1 | contig 16184 bp, 5 predicted proteins | sample 8958771 | NCBI WGS metagenome assembly JAEEGK01 (sample SAMN16246547, study PRJNA631951) | gut metagenome | biome: gut microbiome; feature: rumen; material: SC-attached | host: Bos | place: Iran: Karaj | collected 2018-10
AATTTAACAAGAAATAAAAATAAAAATAATTTAAAAAAAGAAGAAATAAAACAAATAGAAAACTCAATAGAAAAATCAAAAGAAAATGAAAATGAAAACAATGAAAATGAAAATGACAATAATAAAAATAATTTTAATAATAATAATATTAATAATGATAATTTTAATAATGAAAATATTAATGAAAATTCAATTAATGAAAATAACAATAATGAAAATATTGTATCAGAAAATGGATTAGATGATGAAATTGGATTTAGAGAACATACACATGGATATATTAATAATATAATAGAAGATTTTGCAATTTTAAATGATAATTTAGAAAGAGAAAAAATTAATTTTAATAATAATAATGAATTTCAAATTAAATCAATAAATAATAATATACCAAAAAAAAATATTATTGAAAAAGATGATGAAAAATTACAAAAAAATGAAGTTTATGTTAGAAGTTCTATAACAGAATTAGTTGAATATAAAGATAATGAAATCTTTGTTAATTATTTAAAAAAATTTATGACTCCTATGAAAAATTTTGAAAGTGAAATTGAATTTAATATTAATGAAGGTCAAAATGATAAAAATGATGATGATAATGAACAAAATGGAATAGATAGTAATAATATGTATCGTGTTGAAGAAAATTATGATGATGATATTGATGATTTAAATTAAAACTTATCATATAATAATTTTTTTAAGTTGAAAAAACAATAAAATTTATAAATAAGAATATTTTTTTTGATATTTTATTTATAAAATTATTAATTAAAATATAATTTAAAATAAAAAAAATGCTTGAACCTACAACAAAAAATACTGAAAATTATTTAGCATATGGTTCAATAGTTTCTTTAATGTTAGATTATAATTCTTCAAATACATTTTCTACTATATCATATGATCCAAAAGGAGGTAATATTAAAACTACAGATAAAGAAGATGAACAAGGAAGTAATTTAGGTTCAATTTCAGATAGATCATCAACAAAAAAAGGTTTAAAAAAAATTAAAACCACAAAAAAGAATACATTAAGTAAAGATTTAGAACAAATGATGTCAAAATATTTTTTATTTAGTCAAGGTGTATTCAATGAAAATTGTTTTTTTTACAAATTTAATAATTTATTAGATATAAGAGTTAATTATTTAAATACTTTATTTTTAATAATTCCAGCATGTGAATATGAATCACTTCAAAAAATGAGAAAAGCATTAAAAACAATAAAACAAGATATTTTAACACATTCATATAATGATAGAAATACATATCAACAAAGTACAGATACTTATATTAAATTTAAACAAGAAATTCAAACTAATCATGAACAAACAGTAAGTATATTAAAAAAAAAAACTTTTGTAAATTTTGGTGATTGTGTTCAATTTTTACATATTGCAAGTGGTAAAATATTAAAATTTAAAAAAAATGTTGATGACTTAAAAATATATATTGAATTATCAAGTAAAATGTCACCTAATACAATATTTAGAATATTACATGGTTTTAATTATCAAAGTGAAAATTCAACAAATGTTTTTTTTAATTTAGGAATTAAAATTGCATGTGGTGATAAAACAACAAATAGAGAAAAATTTTTAGCAAATGGAAATGTAACTTTAGATGGAATAGCAATTAGACAAACAAATAAAACAGCAATTAAAAATTTTACATCTGCAGTAATGAATAATACAAATTTTTTAAATGTTAATACAAAAAAAAAATTAAATTCAAATTTAATGGGAACAAAAACAAATACTTCATTTTTAGGAGTTTTAAGTTATAGAAATTTTGATGAAGGAGGAATTTCAAGTCCATCTAGAAGAAGTTATAATAGAAATATAACAAATAATTCAAATTCTTATAAACCATTTGGTAAAAAAATACAAATTGAAGCAAATCAAATTGTAAGTGATGATAAATCATTTAATCAATGGAAATTAATAAAATATTCAAATGATTTTTTATTTGATGATGAATATATAAATTCATTAGATTTATTCTGGATTGAAAATTGTGAGAAAGAAGTTTATTTAACTTCAACAGAAACATCAGAAAGGAGTTTTAATTTAATAAATAAAAGAGCATCACAACAATTTTTTGGTATAACTCAAACAAAAAAGACAATAATATCAACAAGTACATTTAGAGAAAATAAAATAGACAATGATATAGAAAATGAAAATATTTTAATACAAAAACAACCTGATAAAGAGGAAAAATTACCATTAATAAAAGCAGGAACATATAGTACAATAAAAAAAGCATCATCAGATGAGGATGAAAAAGAAGAAGTTGAAAAGCATCATCATGTACCATTAAATTATTTTTATAATGAAAGTAAAGCATCTCAAAATTATTATACAATAGGATTACAAGCATCAAATTTAAGTGATTTTAAAGATCCTTTAGGAGTATTTAAATTTCAAATTATAAGTGAAAATTCAACAATAAATGAACCTGCAATTACACCTCGTATTGGACCAATAAGTAAAAAATCAGTTTTTAGAATTGTTAATGTTTTCAGTAATAAAGTTTTATGTATGGAAAATAATTTAACTATGAAAGCTAATATTGCTCAAGGATTAAAACTTGTTAATTATAGTGATATTGGAACTGAAACTTGTAAAAATGAAGATACACTTTTTGTTATTGAAACTGCTTATGAACAAAAAAAAAAAAAAGATGGTGATGATAATGATGATAATAATAATAATAAGAAAGATGAAGAACATGGAAATGTTTTTTTTAAGAAAAGTGATACTATTAGAATTAGAACTAAGAAATTTAATTCTTATTTAGCAGTTAGACAAATAAGAAATGAAAATAAAGCTATTTTATTACTTACTAAAAATTTATCTGATTTAACTATTTTTAAATTGTCTTTTTTAGATGAAGCTGATAAATATGAACTTCATTTTTTTGAACAGTTAAATTGGTGTTTTAATAATTTAGTTAATTATTTTAAAAATGAAGATGAGAAAAAAATTGATATTAAAAATTATGAAAATATTCAACATATTTTAATTAGTCTTAAAACAATGTTAAAGGATTATAATTCAAAGAAAGTAAATGTTAATATTGATGAAAATAGAACTTTTGATTTTTTAAGAAATATAAATCAATTTAATATTATTTCAAAATTAATGGATTTATTTTTAACAATGTGGTTTAAAAATTATAAAAATATGACATATGATGATTTAGATAAAAAATTAACTGATTTATTTGATGCTTCTTGTTATTTAGAATATCTTGATTATAAAAAATTAATTTCAAATAAAATATTAAAAATTATAAAAATGATTTATGATATGGATAGTACTTTTATTATTCCAATTCAAGATCAATTACATTATTTTTTCCTTTTTGTTGGTTATATTGATAAATGTACTAAATTCTTAATTCATATTTTAAGAAATAATCATTCTTTATTATTAAAATTATTATCATTAGATGAAATTGATAAAGATAGTAGAATATATGAAGAAATGAAAAGTTCTTTACAAAGAATACTTCAATTATATAATTCATATGAAATTGAATCTTTAAAACAAAATTTTCAATCTTTTTCTCTTTTATTTGAATTATTAAATGTAATGTTAATTTGTAATGATGAACCTTTTAGACAATTTTATAGAGTTTTTTTTAAAGATTTTAATTTATTAATTTCAACAAAAGAAAATCCAAGAAAACCAAATATAGAAAAAAATCCAATTTTAGTTGATTTTTATGTTCAAGATCGTCAAATTTATATTTTAAAAAAGAGATTTACAATTGATAATAATAATGATTTATATAATGATGATATTAAATTAATAAGTAAACCTTCAGATGAAATTAATGAAGAAAGAGAAAGTAGTACTTCAAAAAATTATGTTGATGAATTAATTGATTGTGATATAACTTTATTAAATTATAAATCTGCTGTTGTTGAAGAAATAAATGAAGAAGAACAACAAAAAGAAAAAGAAATATTATCAAAAATAATATCTTTAAATATAACATTTTATTCAAATATTTGTTTACATGATGAAAAATTTAAAGATTATTTAATGAAAATTTTCAATATGGAAATAGTAAATAATTATTTAAATAATACAATAAATAATGAAAGAAATAATCAAAAATATTTTTTATATTATGATATAAGATGTTCTTTAATTAGAATAATAAATTTCCTTTATTTAAAAATACCTTCTCCAATAGTTGGTAATATGGAATTATGTAGAAATATAAATAAAGAAAAACAAAAAAGATTAAACAACTTAAATAATTTAAATAATAATAAAGAAAATAATCAGAATAATAAAGAAAATGAAAATGTAATAAATAAACAAAATGAAATTCAAAAAATAATGGAACATATAGAAAAAATTTTAGAAGAACAAGCATTTAGAAAATCAATAAATGATTCTTCATTACTTTTACATATTTTTGAAAGTTGTCAATATATAATGAGACATGTTTATCAATGGGAAGATTCAGTAAAAAGAAGAGAAAAATCTTTTGATATTATAAGTTATGTTTTAATTATATTAGAAAGCTATATTGGTGTTCATACTAATAAAAATAAAAATAATGAAAATAGTGGAGATGAGAAAAAAAATGCTTTAATAAATTTAGTAACTGGTGATAGATTAATTTTTCAAAATATAATACCAATAATTTCAAGTGAATATTTAAAAATATATGAAATTTTCAGAAATAAATTTGAAAAAATATTAACTAATGCAAAAGGTAAAAGTAAAAAATTAGAATTAGCTGAATATTTATTAAATTCTTCAGGTAGAAAAACAAAAATTAGTTTAAATGAACCAACTAATTTTACAATGAATAATTTAATGAAAAAAACAGTAACAATGAAAGGAAAAGAATTAGGTTTGACACAAAAAGATATATCATTTGGTTTTAAAGAAGATACAAAAATAGCAAGAAAAGAAATAGTAATAAGAATATCATCAATATTTTTAGAATTTTTAAAATATCTTGAAAATGAATATATTGATAGAATAGAAAAAAATTTAATTGAATTAAAAGAAAAATATGATGATGGGAAAATATTATTAGAAGTAAAAGAAGAAGATTTAAATAACAAAGAAGATGATGATGATTCTTATATTGGATCTACACATGATAATGATAATAGAAGAACTATAATTTTAATGAATCATATTATTAAATTAGCTGAATTAAAAAAAGAAATTGATGATTCTATTAATAATACCGGAAATAATATTCAAAGAAGAAAAAATAAATATGATATTATGATTGAAAATGATGTTTTATTTCAAGGTGATAGTCTTGATTTATTAAAATTATTTTCTAATCATTTAGCAAATAAAAAAAAAGAAATATTAAAAATAAATAAGGAAAATAGATTAAATTATAATATTGAAAATCAGAATATTACAATTATATTCCTTCGTTGTATTCATAAATTAGATATTATGGATTTAAAACAAATATGTTTTGAAATTATTTATAGATTAAATAGTCAATATTTTATTTTTTTTGAAAATTTATCAAATTTAGTAATTTTTGAAAGTGAAGATGACTTAGTAAAATTTGAAATAATAAAAAAGCATTTTTTAGAATTATATTCAATATTAAAAAATTTATTTAGTACAAGTATATTAGATTCAACAATAGTAGTACAAATAGAAAATTTTGGAAATGAAATGATTCTTCTTTGTGAAAGATTATATGATAGATATAAATGGATAACTCAAATGGATGATTTAAAAAATTATCCAAATATTAAAGCTGAAGGAAAAGAAACAAATATGGATGAATCATATGATTCTTCTTCAATTGGAATTAAACATAATTCATCTTTTAATTTAAGTATAAATTCTCATAGAAAAAAAATATCTAATCCTATGATTAATAAAATAAAAGGAAATATGAGTGATTCTATTCCTCCTAATTCTGATAGAAGATATATTCAAAGTGGTTTAAATTCTACTAAAAAAAATTTAGCTGAAACTGAAAAAGAAGAAAGTAATAATGATAAAGAAAAAAAAGGTAAATTAAGAAATTTATATTTTATGAATGAATTTACTGATGAAAGAGTACAATTAGTTCAACAAGTTTTATTTAATTTAGGTTTTGGAAATTTACTTATTAAATTTATGGGAAAATCAAATGATATTATTTATAAATTTTCTGAAAGTGATAAATCAAATCCTAATTTTTCACATTTTAGTCAAAGTGTTGCAAATATTCAAAAATGTTTAGAAGATATTTATAGTTTATTAACAGTATTTATTAAAGATAATAAAAAACATCAAGTTTTAATTGAAGAAAATATTGAATTAATATTATTTCCTATTTCTTTAACTAATAATATTACTACTACGGTTATGATTAGATTAAGTTCATTTTTACTTATTTTTCTAAGAGATTTTAATTTAAATGAATTAAATAATATTGAAAATTTTATTAAGTTACTTACTATGTTAATTCATTTTGATTGGAAAAATAAAAAAGAACTTATTCCTTTTTGGGTTGAAATTTTAAAAATTGTTATTAAAACATCATCTAATGAAAATTTTGATAAATTAATTGATTTACTTAATGTTATTAAAACAGTTTTAATTGAAGATATTATTTCAGGTCATAATACAACAAATGATATAATTTCACTTAAAGAAATATTAGAATTAATTCTTCAATTAAAAACAATTTATTTAGAAGATTATGAAAATAAAGCAAGAACTCTTCTTTCTTTAAATGATATTATAAATAAATTTTTTGATATGATTTCTGCACCAAAACAATTAAGTGTTTTATTAAATTTAGTAATTAGATTTATTGATGATAATTTATCTTTATATAAAGACGAGTTTGAAATTAATAAATTATTAAAGAGAAAATTAATAAAAATTGTTTGTACAGCATGTGAAGAAATAAAAATAGAAGAAAATGATATTTATACAAATTTTAATAAAGATCCTAATTTACTTTATTATAATGAATTTTTAGGAATTTCTTTACCAAAATTATTTTGTATTTTTAATTCATTAACTCAAAATGAAAGTTTAACAACATTAATGGATAATTGTACAATAATATTAAAAGTAAGTGAACAATTTTATCAAATGTTATATCATTTAGTTTCAACTAATTTTGAAATAGTAACTTGTTTCTTTAATGAATCAAATAAACAAGATATTGAAGATATTGAAAGAAATTTCAAAGATAAATTTTCAGTAATTTCAGAATTAAAAAAAATTTTTTATAAAGAAGAAGAAGAAAGAATTATTGCAGACTCAAATTTTAGAAATAAATCAGAAGCACATGTAAAATTAAGAAGAAAAAAATTAGAAATTTTACCAGAGCATGTGACACATTCTTTAGAAAGAAGTGAAATTTTTGTTGGTTATTGGAATTTATTAAGAAAATGTATAAATTCAAATAAACAATTAAGAATATTTCATACAAATGTAAGAAAATTAATAAATCTTGAAAGGGAGAATTTTATATTAAATTTAGCAGTTTTTATGTCTCAATTAGAAGAAGCAACTTATACTTATGAATCAAGAGATCTTACTAAAATTTTTGGTAATGCTACTGTATCAAAATTACATTTTTTATTAACTTTTCATAATGTTTTTGTTGAATTTTTCCAAATTAATCCTACTAGAAGAGATGAATTATTTTTCTTTTATTGGATTATGATTCATTTAATGAGATATGATTTTAAAACAAAAAGTTTTTTACCTGAAAAGAAAAATGAAAAGGAATTTTCATATAAAAATACTCCTTATAATAAAGAATTATTTAGTAATAAAAAAATAATTCAATTTGCCATTAAATGTATTAGTCAAAAGAATTTAAAATGTATTGATTATGAAATGTTAATTTATATTAAATTTATAAATGCATATTTAAATGGATTAGATGATCAAAATAAAAGTAATTTATATGAATATTTTTTTAATTCTATTGAAGCAGAAAAATTATTTTTTGTATTAAAAAATATTTTAGATGCTTTTAAATCAAAATTAGTAGAAAGTATAAATTTATCAATAATAGAAAATTTATCAGGTCAAGATTATTCAAAAATTCCAACTGTTAAAATAAGTACATTAAGAAATAAATATAAACAAAATGAATTTTCAATGAATAAATTTGAGAATGAATTAAATCCATATGAAGAAGTAATACAATTAATAAGTAATTTAAGTGAAAATAATTCAATAATTCATAATCAAATGAAAGATTATTTAAGATTTCAATATAATAGTTCAAAAAGTTTAAATTTTATATGTGTTTTAGCAAATTTATTAGATTGTTTTACAAAACCAAAACAAGAAAACCGAATGAAAGTAGAACAAAATATCGTAGATAAAGATTTAAGAGGAGTAAAAAGTATAAATGATGATCATAGAATGTTTATAAGATTTTATTTTCCAGTAATAATAAAAATAATAGAAAGTTTAACTAAATGTTGTCAAGGACCATCATTAGAAAATCAAAGTAGTTTAGTAAAAGAAACTAAAATTTTAACATTTTTATCTCAAATACTTTTTGGTTTAACATATAGAAAAAAAATAAATTTTGATGAAAATGGTAATCCTCCCCCAGAAAATGATCATATTTTTATGAATGTAAATCATCATATTGATAAATATACAAATTATTATCAAATTGATTGTATTAGTATTGGTTTAAGTAGAAAATATTGTGCTTATTTAAAATATAAATTAGTTTTATTACTTTCTGTTTTAACTATTGGAAGAAAAAAAGGAGATAAATTATATGAAATTATTCATAGAGAAATTGATTTTGATGTTTTAAGATATGTTTTAGAAGAAACTTATAAAGAAATTTTAATTGAAAAAAAAAGTGAATTTGATCCTGATAATTTAACTTTTGGAAATGAACTTTATTCTCGTTTTGAAAATTTTACTTATGTTGAAAAATATCAAGAAAAAATGCTTACAAGAGAACAAAATAATAATTTTATAATTTATGAAATTGGAACTTTTACTTATATAATTATGAATATTTATTATGAAAATTTAACAAGACCTTCAAATTATGTTTCTTATAATCAAATAACTAAATTTAAAAAAATAATGACAAAAAGAAAAACTGATATTCAAAATTCAAGTATTTTTGATAGTTCATTATCATTTTTAACTTCATTAGGAAAATGTTTTATGCTAATTTTTGTATGTTGTAAACAATGTGATTGTGGTAAAAAAAGAAATCATGATCAAGATTTTTTTGTTAAAGATTGTTTTCAAAGAGCTTATTGTTTTTATTTTGACTATACACCAAATATTGAAGTTATGTTCAATGATATTATTATTGGCTATTATGTTAAATTATTTCCTATTTGTAAATATTTAACTGATGATATGAAAGAAGAATTTCAATCAAATTTAGATAGAACTAATACAAAAAGTAAATTAGAATGTTTATTTAAAAATGTTAGATATTATAATTATACTTTAAATTATTCTCAAAAATTAATGGATTTATTTAAGTTAATTCCTATTTTAGATTTGTTTTTTAATCAATATAATTTCTTTAGAGATGTTAGTATGATATTAAGTATTGTTATTAATTTTATTATATTTAGTTCTTTATATAGAACTACTGATGATGAAAGAGAAGTTACTGAATATTCTGAAGATTTTAAATTTGATTATGGATTTTTGTATAAAAAAAAAAATATTAATGATACAAAAAAAATATTAAATATTTTATCTTTATTACAATTTCTATTTGCTTTACTAATATTTATAAATTATATTTTAAAAAATATTGCAAAGTTTTCTTATTATGAAAAAAATGATAGAAAAGAAAATGAAGTAAGTTACTTAAAAAGAGGATTAAAATTTTTAAAAAATATGTATGATGATTATAGTTTCTTATATCATTTAATATATTTAATATTTGCAATATTAGGTTTTGCAACAAAAAATTATAAATATTTTTCCTTTTTATTAGTAGAAATAATACCAAGAAGTTTAACATTAATGTTTATAGTAAAATCATTTTGGATTCCAAGAAAACAATTAATAGTAACATTATTTCTTTTTTATTTATTTTGTTATTACTTTGTAATATTTATCTATTTATATATGGCAGATCAATTACCAACAAAAGATTGTTATAGATTTGATGATTGTTATTTTACAATTTGTGATCAAGCTTTTAAAAATTCAAATGGAGTTATTAATTTGTTAGATGAAAATTATTTATTAGTAACTGATCTTATGTTTAAAAATAGTAGATTTTGGTTAGATAATTTATTTGCAATTATAAATATTATTTTAGTTTTTCAAATGGTTGGTGGAATTATTATTGATAACTTTTCAGCTTTAAGACAAAGTCAAGGGGAGACTGATGAAGATAGAGATAATATTTGTTTTATTTGTGGTCTACATAGAACTGAATTAAATAAATTATATGGTAATGAAGAAGGATATACTGAACATATTAAAATTGATCATTATTTCTGGAATTATATGTTTTTAATATTTAATTTAATGAAAAAAGATCCTAAAACTTTAATGGGAATTGATGAATTTATTTTTACTAATTTTAATGAAAATCAATCTACTTCTTGGATTCCTTTAGGAACTTGTAGGAAAAAAATTGATTTTGAAAATAAGGATAATGGAGATGAAAAAGAAAAAGAAGATGATGAATAATATTTATTTTAATATATATTTTTTTTTTTAAATTGTTTTATAATTTTAATTTTTCTAAAAAATATTAAAAAATTAATTATTATTTAATTTATATAATTAAATAAATTAAAAAATATTTTTATATCTAACATATGGTCAAATTGTAAGAATAAATATAATAACTTAAATAGCTATAAACCAGGAAAAGTAGTAATAATTTTAAATGGAAGATATGCAGGAAGAAAGGGAATAATTGTAAAATCAAATTATGAAAGTAATAGAGATAGAAAATATCCTCATTGTTTAGTTGTTGGATTAAGTAAAGGACCAAGAAAAGCAACAAAGAAAACATTAAAAAAATTAGAAGATACAATTAATAATTTAGAAAAAAAAGAAAATACTTCAGATAGAATTAAAAAATTAAAAAGTTTTGGTGTTTTTATTAAAACTTATAATATGTCTCATTTATTAGTAACTAGATATTCTGTTAAAGAAGATTTTGGTGTTGAAAAAGGTTTAAAAAAATTAGAAGATATGGAATCTAAAGTTAAAGAAATTAAAGGTAAAATTAATAAAATTGAACATGATAAAAAAGAAGAGAGTAAAAAAGAAGTTGAAGAACTTAAGAAACAATTAGGAGAACAAAAAGATGCTTATAAAGATTTGTTAAATGATGTTAAATCTAATGTTGGTACTGAAATGTTTAATAGATATATGCAAGGTTTTGTTAGAACTAATAATGTTTCTGATAATGAAAGACAAGAACATACTGAATTTTTATTTAAAAAATTGAAATTTTAAAAATATTTTTTTAATTTTTTTTGATTGTGTTTTGATGATAAAATTCCCTTTCTTAAATAAAAAGTTAAAGTTATAAAAAAAGGATTTAGATTTGAAATTATATTTTTTTCAATTTTTTTAAATAAATAATCTTTTTCAATTATAACAAATTTAACCTTCAAATCATAAAAAACTTTAATTCAATAATAATTAATTATTATATACAATAAAAACTTTATAATGATTTACTTATAATCATTCACAAAAATCTAATATTACTTCAGGTCCTAATTCAAATTCAGGATTTAATTCTAATTCACCTTCTTGAGAAAAATATCCAGGTAAAATTTCATTTACATTTTTTTTATATTGACACAATCCCATTTGTAAATAAGCACCCATAACTAAAGAAGAACAAATAAACCCATGTTTATTATTCCAAAGATTATTTTTTTGAGATTCTTTTTTTTTTGTTCCACAAATTATACTCCAAATATACATTTTATATTTTTTACCTTGAGTTAATTTAACATATTCTTCAACTTTATTATTTAATTCTTTTATAATATTATCTTTTATATCTTCATTATCAACTTTTATAATTAATTCTCTATAAACCATTTTTTCATATAATAAATTCCAAAAATATGCTTTAAATTGAATCCATTGTCTTCTTTTACATCCATCTTTTGATGTTGCTTCATATGCATATAATATACCATTTTTTTTACACATTAATGCAACGTGATCATATTTATTTTTTGTATAACATCTTTGTATACTTGATGGACAATCAAATCCTCTAAATAAAAGTAAATCACCTGTTTTTGCTTTATATTCAAATTGTGCTACTTTCATATAATAATTTGTATAAAAATCTTTTAAGAGACTTACTCCTAAAATATTATAATGATATCCTCTACTATTTATTATTGATGATTGAAGTATTGTTATTAAATGTAAATAAAGGTTGTAATCATGGTTTATTGGTTTAAAAAAAAATGATATTATTTTATTTGATAAAATGTTTAGTATTATTTCTTGAGTTTTTTCATTTGTTGTTAAAAATGATGTTATTAAATTAAAGTTTATGCAAAAAATTGGATGATATATATCATATTTTTTTTTTAGATTAAGATTTATACCTGATTCATTTATAAATTCTGTACTTGTCTTTTTTATTAATATGTCTTTTTCATTTATTTGCTTTTTTTCTTTATATACAACCAAATAAATATTATTAAAAGATAAATGATATTTTTTATATTGATTATGATTTGGTCCTTTATATAAAATTGGTGTTTCTATTGAAAGTTTAATATTACTAAATTCATATTTAAAGTTTCTATCTTTACTTTCAAAAATTTCATTAATTAATTTGGGACAAATCATTTTATCTTTAAATGAATCTATTGTTGCATGATTAGATTTTTTATCATCAAATAAATCTATTTTAAAATCCATCATTTCATTAATATTGTTTTCATATTTAAAATCATTTGAATATGATTTTAAAATTCGACAAGTAGAAATATTAAATTCATCCTTCATTAATTTTTTTTAATTTATTAAATTTATTGAAAATATTCATTTTTTATTCATTTTAAATGATTTTAAACAGCAAATAAAAAAATAAAAAAATTGAATTAAAAAATTTAAAAAAATAAATAAACAAATTTTTAAAAAACAAAAAAAAACCCATACTTAATGTGAGCATAACTCCACCATTAATTTTTTATAATCACCTCCAATATCACTTTTAATATCATCAACCATATCTTTACCATATAATTTACTATAAAAAGCTTTAATTTGAGGCATATCAATTTCATCTCTAGAAATTAAAATTCTCATTAATAAATTATCATTAGTTCCAAAACCTTTAATAGCATCTTTAACTCTAGTAGCAAAATATTCACTTGGTGAAAGCATAGCATAAACAACTGCTTTATATGCCTTTTTCATATTTCCTGAAAATTCTTTATCAATTGCTTCTAAAATTGTATCTCCTGTAATTTTATGATATTCTTGTGAAATACATATTAATTCTTCTGGTGATGATGTTGAAAAAATTTGAGAAAATGTTGATTCATCTGTTCCCCATTTTTTAACTCCTGCTTCTTGTAATTTTTTTGCTTTTTTTTGACATTCTTCTATATTTGGATTTTTATTTTCACTTCTTTGTAATTGGATTATTGGTAATAAAATTTTTTGTAAATCACCTTTAATATCACTTTTTAAATCTGATTCTAATTCTTTTCCTATTTTTTCCTTGTATTTTTCTTTTATTTTTTTTAATATTGGATTTGGTCTTGAACATATTATTTCTATTAATGAATCTTCATCAGTTCCTGCTCCTTTCATTGATTTTTTTAATTGATCTACATCATATTCAATTGGATCTTTAAATAAATTTACTATTGCATCTTCTAATTTTCCTCTTAATTCACTTTTTAAATCATTTATTAAATCTCTATCAAATTTTTTTTTGTATGATTCTTTAATTTCTATTCTTTGTTTTTGAGTTCTATTTGCTACTATTTTTATTATAGTATTTTCATCTGTTCCTGTTCCTTTCATTGCTTTACGAAGGTCTTCTGCATCTTTTTCTATATTCATTCTTTTATATTTTTTACTTATTTTAATGAAATTTTATACTGTTTTTAAATTGTCTATTGAAAATATTTTCAATGTTATAATTCATTTTTTATTATTTCATCATAAATATATTTAGAATAATTTTTACTATTATTTTATAATTTAATTCTTTTCATTTTATTTTTTAATTTTACAAAAAATTCAAAAAATAATAAACAAATTAATTTATTAATAATAATAAATTGTTATTTCATAAATGTCACATTTTATAAAATATATTTGGAGATTTATTTATTTCTTTAAAATGTGTAATTTATTTTTTCAATAATGTCAAATTTTATTTATGTATTTGATAAATATATATTTTTCCAATAATTTTTACAAAATTTTAATATTCAAAATCAAAAAATAATAAAATTTAATCCTTATAAATTACATAACACTTAATAATATTTAAATATAATAAATAAAAAAGTAAAATATCTTAAAAAAACTATCATAAAAACATTTAATTTATTTCAAATACTTCTCCTTTAAATAAAAAAGAAAATATAAAATTGAAATCTCATTTCCCAACATCAACATTTACAACATCATCAAAAAAAAAAAATAATTAACCTAATATATAAATGCAACTAAAAAAATAAATAACTATGAAAAAAATGAAAAGAAAGGTAATGCCCTGCTGTATCAAAATCGACAATGTCCACGGTCGTGAGGTATTAGATTCAAGAGGGAATCCAACTGTGGAAGTCGAAGTAACATTAACAAATGGAGTAAAGGCTCGTGCAATGGTTCCAAGTGGAGCATCAACAGGAGAAAGTGAAGCTCTTGAATTAAGAGATCAAGATAAAGGACGTTATCTTGGTAAAGGAGTTCTTAAAGCAGTTGAAAATATTAATACTAAATTAGCTCCTGCAATTAAAGGAATGGATCCATTCAATCAAGTTTCAATTGATAGAACAATGCTTAAATTAGATGGTACACCTTTTAAAAAAAATTTAGGAGCTAATGCAATTTTAGGTGTTTCACTTGCTGTTGCTAAAGCTGCAGCTAAACATTTAAATGTACCACTTTATCGTTATTTAGGAGGTACTAATGGTAAAGTTATTCCTACTCCTTGTATGAATGTTATTAATGGTGGAGCACATGCTGATTCAACTGTTGATTTTCAAGAATTTTTCATTATTCCAGCAGGATTTAAAACTTTCAGAGAAGCTTTAAGAGCTGGTGATGAATGCTTCCATGAATTAAAAAAAGTTGTTAAAGCAAAAGGATATGAAACTGGAGTTGGTGATGAAGGAGGATTTGCTCCTTCATGTAAAAATGGTAATGAAGAACCTTTAGGACTTATTGCCGAAGCTGTTAAAAATGCAGGATATAAATTAGGTGAACAAATTTTCCTTGGAATGGATGTTGCATCATCTGAATTTTATAAAGATGGTAAATATATTCTTTCTAAATCTGGTGAAGGTGAAAAAACTACTGATCAAATGATTGAATTCCTTGAAAAATTAGTTAAAGATTATCCTGCTATTATTACTATTGAAGATGGTTTAGCTGAAAATGATTGGGAAGGATGGAAAAAATTAACTCAAAAATTAGGTGATAAAATCCAATTAGTAGGAGATGATTTATTTGTAACTAATCCATCATTTATAGAAAAAGGTATTACTAATAATGTTGCTAATTCAGTTTTAATTAAAGTTAATCAAATTGGTAGTTTGACTGAAACTCTTGATGCAATTAAATTAGCTCAAACTAATGGTTATACTTGTATGGTTTCTCATAGATCTGGTGAAACTGAAGATACTACAATTTCTGATTTAGCTGTTGCATCAAATTGTGGTCAAATTAAAACTGGTTCTGCTTCAAGAACTGATAGAATGGCAAAATATAATCAATTAGTAAGAATTGAAGAAGAATTAGGAGATGAAGCTATATATTTAGGATTAAAAGCTTTCCAAAATAGAAAATTTGAAACTAGTGGACCTAATATGGTTGGAGCTATGTTAGATAAAATGGGTATTTAAATTTTGAATAAGTTTATTTATTTAAAAAAAATTGAGTGTTTTATTTAATTATTTTAAAATATTTTTTTAAAAAATTTAAAAAAATGAAATAATAATAAATGAAATAAAAAATTATATA
>JAEEGK010016569.1_pt1 | contig 16184 bp, 9 predicted proteins | sample 8958771 | NCBI WGS metagenome assembly JAEEGK01 (sample SAMN16246547, study PRJNA631951) | gut metagenome | biome: gut microbiome; feature: rumen; material: SC-attached | host: Bos | place: Iran: Karaj | collected 2018-10
GCCTGTCCTTTATCAACAAGCTCCTGCGCATATTTTTTGTAAAGCTCAAAACGTTCGGACTGAACGTAAGGACCGTATTCACCGCCCTTCGGGCCACCCTCATCCCACTCTATGCCGAGCCAAGCAAGCGTATCATAGAGATTTTGGACATATTCTTCACCGTAGCGTGTACGGTCTGTATCTTCAAGACGAAGGATGAATTTTCCGCCATGACTGCGGGCATAAAGATAATTGAAAAGCGCGGTTCTTACACCGCCAATGTGCTGCATTCCTGTCGGGGAAGGAGCATAACGGACACGAACTTCCATAAAACCTCCAAAACGCGTCGCTCAATACAGCGTCACAAATCGCCACCGAGCATAAAAACTTAAACGCGTATAATTCTCATATTAACATCTTAATATACTATTTTGCGACAGATTAGGGAATAGTCCCGCACTCCGCATCCCTTTCGCTTTTTTTCTGTGCAGTTTAGCTAAAATTTAGAAAAAACATGATAGAATATAATGCTTATTTTAGGAGATTCTCGCATGAAAAAACTCTTTGCCATTTTATTTTTGGTGACCGCATTTTTTGCGCTGACAGTTCAAAATATATCCGCAGCACCATCTTCCTCCTCGTCTGGCGCAGCAAAAGTCTACACAGTCCGTGGAACAACGCTTACAATCAAAGAAGGCATTACGAAGCTGCCGCGCTGGTGCCTTTCTGACGAAACAAAAGCAGAAAGAATAGTGCTTTCATCAACTGTCAAAATCATAGAGCGTGGCGCTCTCCTAAAATACTGCACAATCTCCTGCGCGACGCAGGCACAGAAAGATTTTTGTCTTGAAAACGGATACGCCGTAGAGGGAACGTACTCCATAAAAAATGGCGTTCTAACGATTAACGACGGCGTTAAAATCGTGTCGCCCGCAATCGCGCGCGGAAACACATCCATAACAAAAATCATCCTGCCTAACAGCGTAAAAGAGATAGACCCTTTTGCTTTCTGCGACATGACGAACCTTCGCGAAATCAATCTTCCTGAATCCCTAGAAATAATAGGTGCATCAGCGTTCCTTAACTGCAAGAACCTTATGCTGAGCAAAATCCCAGAAAGCGTAAAGTATATTGGCTCTGGAGCGTTAATCAACACAGCGACAAAATCAGAATTGACACTCGGCAAGAACACCGTGTACGAAACATCGTGGCTCGACAGATCGCTCCAAGTTACGAAAATTAACCAGGAAAAAGATCCTGAACCAGTTGTAGAAGCGACAAGATACTGCATGGACATGACAGGCTGGGATAAAAAATCTTTCACAACGGAGTGGGCTTCTTACGAGTGGAGCTTTCCTTCGAACGCTTTCACAAAAGGAAGCAACACAATAACATTCACATACACAAGCGGCGGCAAAAAGCTTTGCATTAAAGATGTCGTTATTACGGCAGACGGCAAGACTGTCCTAAACGACAACTCCGAAAAATCCGCCGGATCAAAGCCAAAAAGCGCAGAATACACGTTCACGCTGAACGCCGTTCCTAAGTTGCTCACATTAAAGGCCATGGCGAGGACAGACGGCGGCACTAACTCCAACGGAAACATCACGGTAAACGGCGCGACGGCAAAAGAAAATCCGCAAAAAGACAAAATATCCGGCGGAGTGCTCACGATTGGCGAAGATCAGCTTACCACAAAAGAAGCGGGATACATGCAGAACACGTCTTTCACGGAAATTGTGTTCCCGTCATCGCTCAGAAAAATAAGCCCCGCAACATTCCAATCGAACACGCGGCTTCAAAAAGTCACAATTCCCGGAAACGTAAAAGAAGTAGCGGAATGGTCTTTCGCACGGTGTCGTGTTCTTAAAGAAATCGTCATGGAAGAAGGCGTAGAAGTTCTTGGTGAATATGCTTTCTACGACTGCCCCAAGCTCGAATCAGTTACAGTGCCTAAATCTCTCCGCGCCATAAAAGACGAAAACAGCCTTTTCTGGGGCAACAACAATCTTACAATATTCCACTGCTATGCAGGAAGCGAGGCATACCGTCTTGCCACAAAATACGGTTTCCACGTTGATATTCTTGGCATAGACGAGCAGAATGCCGACAAAATAACGGAGCTGATCTACTCCGCGAACACAGTCGTTACGCCCGTAAACATTGAGTGCAAAAACCTCACCTACATCGGAGTTGGCAAAGCAGAATCCATTTCTGCGGGTGCGTTCCAAAAATGCCCGGTTGAGCTTATAGACCTTTCGGATTCAATAAAAAGCATAGGAAAAAATGCTTTCAACAGTGCTTCAAAAATCCGAATGCCGCGCGGAAGCTACGCTGAACAGTGGGCAAAACAGAACGGCTACTATCTTTGTGAAACGCTTGCTGACCTTTCGACATACACAAAAAACAAGACCCTTGCGATAAATGAAAACGATTTTACGCGCATCCTGTGCAACAGTGATACGACAGACGACATCATCAAATATCACTTCAACATTACGCATCCGCTTACGCTGGACATTGTGAACAACAGGCTTGAGCTTACAAGCTACATGCTTTATCCGTGCAAGAACGTAACAGTTAAGAAGGTCGATTCAAAGGGAAAAGAAACGGTCGTCGCCAATCTCGACAAAGTTCAGCCGCTGGCGCGGTACGTCGTTGTGAACAAGCTCAGCGGCGATGACTCAAAATTTACATACACCGTAACAGCCGATGATGACTTTTACAAAAGCCTGAACGAGCTTCCCGTAAACTGGGATATCACATTCTCAGATGTCAGAGAATCTACCGCGCCCGATTATTGGCTCCCGATGAAAGCCCCGCATTGCCGCGAATGGATTTCGCTCATGACGCAGATGGCATACATCATGGGAAGCCGCGCTTTTGAAGGATATTTCCTTACTTCAAAAGACCGTTTCTTCACGGGACGCTGGGAAGGCGAGATTGACCAGCAATTGCTTACCGATACGCAAGTCAGGAAGCTATACAGAAAAGTCAACGATTACAGTATTACTCTTGGTACATTTGATGGTATAAAACACGCTAACACCGGCGGATTGGCATCTGTTGGAACATACGATGACAAATCCCTTCTTGGATTGAAGGAAGCGTTTCTTGGACAGCATTACCGCATGGAAAACTGGTTCTCGGTAACCAGCCACCAACTGCTTGAAAACGACATGTCTCGCAATTGGTTCTCCACGATATCGCACGAAATGATGCATAACATGGGATATGAGCACGACTCTAATCTGTGCGGAAACACAAATGACGACCGAGGAACAGAGGTAACTTACGAAGAAGATTTGATGTATATCGCGCGTCAGTTAAAGAGACAGGGGCTTCTTCCGTACGATGACGAGCATATTCTTTCAACAATGATTTACTGGTTCTACGATTATTACTACGTGAATCAGTGAGCGTAAACTTCCTGAGAGCTATGCTCTCCGAGCAAGTCCCCTCGCCCTGTCGCAAATCGTTATTTCTTCTCTACTGTAACCGTGCCGGATGAATTGCCTTTGATATATCCGAACATTTCAAGCTTTTTGCTTCCGGCCGGAACTTCTACCGTATAATCTGCCTCACAATGGCTCATGCTGTACTTACGCGTTGCCGGGTAGAATCCGACTAGCTTTCCATCGGCGATAAACACAACGTTGTACAGATAAAAGAAATTGTCTCCACCTGTACTTTTCATTGTCACTGTGTAATTGCCGCCACCGTTCAGGTAACTGGAAAAATCCCATTTGCGCAGAGTATACTCGTTCGTAAAAGTTTTGCCCGCCCATGTGTCTAATGGTGCGGCCGCGGCATTTTTTCCCTCCGAAATAATCCGTGATGTCATGTCTGAAAGTGATTCTACGCTGATTGTTCCGTTGAAAGACGCGCTTCCTGTTAATGATGTAATTCCAATCATTTCAAGTTTCTTTGTCCTAGCTGGAACGTCTATCTCATACACAATCTGCCGCTGTTCAGAGCCTGCTCTGCACATATCCGGGAAGTAAGCGATAGACTTGCCGTCAGCTGTGAAAACTACGTCAGAAAGACACAGGATATTATCACCTTTACCGTAACGGAATGTAACATAATATTTTCCACCGGCATTTCCTTTAAGTGCTGAAGAGAAATCCCACAGTCGCCGAGTCTCATTCATGTAAACGGTTGTTCTGTCCCACATGTCTGATGGTGCGGCAACCGCGCCTTTTGATTCTTCAATAACGCGGGCTATGTTCCATTCTTTTGTTCCGTCGTCTTTAGGGAAGACTACGATTGTGCCGTTGGAGTCTGTGCCGCCGCTGGTCTTTGCAAGCGCGAACATTTCTAGCTTCTTTGTACCGTTCGGTACGCTTATTTCATAGACGACTTTACGCGGACTTGAACTTGCTGTTCGCTGCTGCGAGAAATACGCGACAGGCTTACCGTCTGCTGTGAAAACTACGTCAGAAAGGCACAGTTTGTGGTTTCCTGTAGTGAAAGTGAACGTCACGGTGTATTCTGTGGCACCAGAGCCGTTCGTTCTTGTACCTGAACTATTTCCTGTATACACATTAAGCGAACTGGAGAAATCCCAGCGGCGGCGTGTGTCGTTCTGCGTAAAGTCGCCTTTGCTCCAATTATAGGTAGGCGCGGTTGCCGCATCCGTAATTTCTGCCATAATATTCTTCAGTTTGCCTGCAAGTGATTCTATAACGACAGTTCCGTTAGAAGCTCCATTGCCAGAACGCCTTGCGAGCGCGTAAAGCTCAAGTTTTTTTGTTCCGGTTGGAACATCAATCTCATACACAATCCGGCGCGGGCTGTTTCCTGCCGTGCGCTGTTCCGGGAAGTATGCAACAGCTTTGCCGTCAGCCGTAAAAAGCGCGTCTTTCATACAAAGCATGCTTTCTCCGCTTGTGTATGTGAACGTCACTATGTATTTGCTGCTGCCGTCCAATGCTGTCGAGAAATCCCACTTGCGACGCACTTCGCTTGATGTAAAGGTTTTTGTTTGCCACTTGTCTGTCGGGGCAGTTTCCGCATTTTTGCTTTGTGCAAGAATTTCTGTGCCAATATTTGTTAAGTCGTCCTGTTGTAATTTAATTGTGTATTTGTTATTGAAAGCGTAATCGTAAGCCGCTGTTCCAAGCCTAACAATCCAGACAACATGGCTTGCCGTTATATTTTTGCCGAATTCTGTAACACTTGCTGGAACTTCAATTTCTTCAATGGCTGTACCGTTGAAAGCATTATCGCCTATTTTTTGTACGCCGTTTTCAATAACGACTTTTCTAAGATTCTTGCAGTCTTGGAACGCTTCATTTCCAATAACCTTGATATTGCTCGGAATCGTTATTTCTTTAAGAGCAGAACCCTTGAAAAGCCGCATATTAAGCTCTCTAAGCCCACTTCCAATTATTGCTGTTTTAAGCGACGAACAGTTTTGGAAAGCGGCATCCCCTATCGATTTTACGCTATCGGGAATAACGATTTTTGAAAGATTACTGCTGTGGAACGCAAGGCTTTCGATTTCTTTGACGGTAGTAGGAATCGTGATTTCTTGAACCGCTGTGCCATAAAGTGCAGATTTTTTTATAACTTGTACAGAATTTGAGAATACAACCTTTGTAAAATCTGTCTGATTACTATGCGAATCAAGGAAAGGCATAGAGTCTGCTATATAGAGCGTGTCGTTTTCAATCACATCGTCTTCGGGATCAACCGGCTTAAGCCCGGCTTTTGAGAAAAGGTTCGAGTTAAAGAGAGGTTTTCCCTCAATATATGGTGGGTTCCCTTTTTTTAGTTCATCAACATAAAGCTTGCTTGCAATGGAAGGCCAGCACTGTTCGCCCCATGGTGCAGGAAGTTCCATATTGCACATATTGCCCGCTTCGTGCGAATATCCCATGCAGTGCGAGAATTCATGCCAGAAAGCATGTGCGTTAGTCCATGAGGTTGATGTTGAAACTCCTAAAATCCATCCACCAATCAGTGTAAGCGTAGTTCCTCCACCACTTCCAGCAAGATTGTCTCTTCCTAAAACGAGCGACCAGTCCCTTGCCTTTTTTATGAGTTTTTCCATCTGTTCTTTCGTCATGAACTCAGTTCGCGCCTGGTTTGTCACAAGTTCTTTGTTCTCAACCGCCTTGTAACAACGCTCGTCGTATTCTGGAAGCCCTAAAACATAAGCCATGTCGTATACAAGGGCAATCCATTCGCGTGCATAGGTAGGAGTCATCGGCTCGGCTATTCTTTGTTCTTTTGTAGACGCGCGCGGAATAAAGCCACTGAACGAGATATTCCAATTTGTCGGGATTGAGACAAGTCTCTTGTAAAAAGCGTCAGTTGTGGCGAGTGTGTAGTTTTCTACGCTGTCCGTATTATAATCGAAGTCGCAAAGCACCGTGCGCGTAAGCGGCTGAATCGTCTTGTTTTTTATAAGCGCATTTCCGTTCGGGGCTGTAACCGTAACGTTCTGGCACGCTTTCAGCATGAACGACGTAAGGACGAGCTTTCCGTCTATTTCCTCAAGCTTAAGCGGCTTATGCGTGTTAAAGCTGTACGAAGTCCAGTTTATATAAGAATCATCGTCGCACAGAATACGCGTGAAGTCTTCTGTAATCTGCTTTGAGCGGTCTTTTGTGTATATGCTGATGTCGGCAAGAACTCCGCTCAGGTAATATCCGTTTTGCTTGCACCATTCATCGGCGTAAGTGTTGCGCTTTGCACGGAGCGTAACATCTTTTGCGAATGTGCCAGGGAGAATTTTTGAAACTTCCGGGCCTATATCAACCTGCGTAAGATTCGGGCAGTTTTTAAAGTAATTCTGCGGAACATCCTGCGCTATGCTGATTATCTCTACTTTGCTTCCAGAATAAGCGGAATAAGGCTTTGTGAAGTCAATATTGTACGTGCATTTACCGTTTACGTACTCTTCGGCGTAGCTTCCTTGAACGACAGTCCAGACCGCTTCTCCGTTTGTAATGCCGTTTTTCTGCGCAATCGAATTGACGGATTCCGGCACATAGATATAAAGCTTTCCGTAGGTGTTAAAAGCGAACTGATCTATTTGTTCAACGCCCTCTTCAAGTATGGCTTTTTCAAGCTGCGAGCAATAAAACGCAGAACTTTTTATGACTTTTACGCTTCCCGGAATCGTAACTTCGCGGACTTTCGTGCCGAAAAACGCCTGCGCCCCGATTTCTGTAACTGTTGGTGGTATAACGACTTTCGTAAAGCCGCTTGCGTATATATAAGCATCGCCGTTTATTTTCGTTGTGCCGGGCTTTATGTAAAGAACTTCGTCATCAATAACATCTCTTGTTACGCTCGCAAGCCACTGTTCTTTCGTTTGCTTTGGTCTGTTGTCCGTAAATGCAAGTTCTTTACGTTTGCTATAAAACTCGTGCGCATAGGAGTAGCGGTCAACTTTGATTGTGGTAAGGTTCTTGCAGTCGTTTAAAGCTTCTGTTCCGATATCAGTTACGCTCGATGGAATCGTGATTTCCGTGATACCGGTGTTTTTGAAAAGCCTGTAGCTAATGTTCGTAAGCCCTTCGTGAAGCGAGACTTTTGTGAGCGACGTACAGTTTTGGAAAGCCGCGTTTCCTATCGTTTTTACGGAGGAAGGAATGTCGATTTCAGTGAGGTTTGAGCAGCTATGAAAGGCAAGCCCTTCTATTTTCGTAACAGTTGAAGGAATTATGACTTTTTTTATCTCCGTGTTGCCGTAGTATTCTCGGCTCTTTATTTCAGTAGTGCCGGTTTTTATCGTTAGAACGCCGTTCCGTATATCCTGGGAGAAGGCAGCTGCTGCCAAAAATGTGAATGCGACAGACAAAAAAAGTTTCTTTACGGATTTCATTCATTTCCTCCTGACGAACGCGGGCTAATGCAAAAATCAAATTCAAACTAATTCTATCATGTGTTGTCTAAATTTTGGCTTAATTAATAGGATTTTTTTGTGTGTTTAGGTAGCTCATTGGTAGGTCGCTCCCTTGGGGGCGCGGCCCCTTCCTCCTATACTAACTTTTGCGTGACACAAAATGACGTTGCGGCTATACTGTTTATATGGAAGAACCGATTCTTAACAAACCTAACAAAGATTATTGTGCTCCTGTCCACACAACGGAGCATATCCTTAATAGAACGATGGACAACATGTTTCACTGCGGAAGAGCATTCAGCGCGCATATTGAGCAACGAAAATCGAAATGCGACTATCATTTTGCGCCAGACAGCGTTCCAACAGACGAGCAGCTAAAAACTGTTGAAGCAAAAGTGAACGAAGTTATTCAGATGAACCTGCCAGTAACGACAGAAATCGTAAAGCGCGAAGATGCGGCGAGTTTGTTCGATCTTTCGCGTCTGCCGGAAGAAGCTGGAGAATACCTAAGGCTTGTACATGTGGGTGACTACGATGTATGTCCTTGTATCGGAGAGCATGCGCAAAACACATCAGAGATAAAATCTTTCAGGATAATAAGTTCCAGCTACAATGACGGAGTTTTCCGTCTGCGCTGGAAAGCAGAGCTCGCGGAGTAAGAAAGCGTATAGCAGGGAGAAGTTATGGCTATTTTTTTGACTATTTTGATTATTGTTGTTGCATTATTGCTCTTTTTGTGTTTTGGGATATATTTTTTCCTTTTCAAGCCGAATTTTGACAGGCACGATGAGCCGCCGCATCCTCTTAACGACACAGAATACCTTCATGAGCACAAGGATTTTATAAACGCTTCGATGGAATGGTTTCTTTCTCAGGATTATGAAGATGTTTACATAAAGTCTTTTGACGGATTCGATTTGTACGGCTCACTTTTTTCAGCTCCCGACGGCAAAGCGAAAGGATCCGTAATCATGTTCCACGGATTTCACGGTGTCGCGCCCAGAGATTTTGCAGGACTGCCGGAATTCTATCTTTCGCTTGGCTACAACGTTCTTGTAATAAACGAGCGCGCCCACAACAAAAGCGGCGGAAAATATCTGACTTACGGAATAAAAGAGCGTTATGACTGTCGCGACTGGATTTTATATCTTAACAACAGGCTTGGAAGCGATAAACCAGTATTTTTGCACGGACTTTCAATGGGATGTGCCACGGTTTTAATGGCATCCGGACTTGAACTGCCGTCTAACGTCAAGGGAATAGTTGCGGACTGCGGATACACATCTCCTTATGAAATAATAATTTCTGTTTTGAGAAGCCAGGTAAAGCTTCCTGCTTTCCCGATAATGCCGCTTTCTGAAATTCTTGTAAAATGCATAGCGGGCTTTTGGCTTAAAGAATACTCGACGCTCGACGCAATGAAGACGAACCGCATCCCGATTCTTTTTGTTGACGGCGATAAAGATGATTTTGTGCCTACTTGGATGACGCAGAAAAACTACGAAGCATGCGTGGCAGAAAAGCGGATTTTTTGGGTTAAAGGCGCGAAACATGCAGAAAGTTTCTATATTGATAAAGAGGGCTACCAAGCGCAATTAAAGGATTTCTTGAAATCATATTCATGAATAAGGCGGGGCAGGCAAAACTCTATGCAAAGTTTTTCCCGCTCCCGCACCCCACCCTTTTCAGGCTTAAATACTCTTATAAATCATTAATTACAAAGCCGTACTTTAGGAAACGCCCTTTGCGCTCGACCATGCCGACAAACTTACAGTTTTTTGAGTCTTTGCACTCTTCGGCGTTTCCGGTAAAAACAGCGTATTCGTTTCCATCTGCCGGGAAGTTGTTGAAAATCTTTTCAGAGAGCGGTTTGCCATGGAAGAACCAGTCTACATATCCGTCTTTTAGGAACACGGGGGTAAAACCACACTCAACCGCAACTTCTGGAGTCATAGAGCGCAGTTTTTTTAAAATCTCAGATTGGACAAATTGGTCGTTTTGAGTATTTTTGACTATTTGCTCTTTCGGGAGATTTTGTTGATTTTGCTGGTTTTTAGTTATTTGCGTGTTTTTGATATTTTCGCCATTTTGGACAGTTTTTATAGAAAACGGCTCCAAAAGTTCATACCCAGCCGCATCTTCCAGCCGGAAACTGCCTACTTTCGTGCGCCGTAACCCGATAAGGTGCGCCGCCGAACCACATGAAGCCGCAATATCGCGTGCGAGCGACCTTATATACGTTCCTTTTGAAACGTGAAAAACGACATGCGCATATTCCACAAGCCCGTCTTTTTCCTGTATTTCTTTTATGCTCGAAGAAAAAACTGTGATTTTCCGTTCCGGCACTTCAACTTCAATGCCTTTCCGTGCAAGGTCGCTCGCCCTCTGCCCATCAACATGAAGCGCAGAAAATGCCGGCGGCTTTTGCATCAGTTCACCCTTGAAAGCATTGAATGCGTCTTTAAAAGCTTCTACTGTGGGAAGCGGCGCAGAACGGACAACCGCGCCATACGGGTCAAGCGTATCAGTTTCGCTACCGAATGCGATTATCGCCTCGTATTCTTTGTCAAAAGCTGTTATGCGCGAAGCAATACGCGTAAGGCCGCCGGTGCAGACGACAAGCAGCCCTTCAGCAAATGAATCGAGAGTACCTGTATGCCCGACTTTTTTTGTGCCGAGCGCGTGTTTTACGGAAAAAAGAGAAGAGAAGCTTGTCCTTCCGGGTTGTTTCGCCAAAAGAACAAGCGACGAGATATTTTTACCGCAGGAATCAGCTTTGTTCATCGGCCTCATCAGCCGGAGCCGCCTCTTGCGCGTGACTTTCGGCTTTTTCAAGCTCGTTGAGCTTCTGAACCATCTCAAAGCCTTCTTTAATGCTTGTATCAAGAAGGAAAGTCAGTTTCGGGAACTGTCGAAGACGAAGCTTTTTGCTCAAAGTTGTCTGGATAAAGCCAGCCGCGCTCTCCAATCCTTTTACGCCGCGCAAAGTCTGCCGCTCGTTCATAAAACTAGAGACATAGACTTTCGCGTATGAAAGGTCTGACGTAATCTCAACACGATTAATGTTGAGGAACGTAGAGACACGCGGATCTTTTATCTGCTGGGTGAGAATCATCCGGGAAATTTCATCACGGAACTGCTCGCCCAGCCGGGTAAGACGGAATTCACCCATTACTCGCTCTTTCCTTCTTTTTCAGCCTTGGCTTTTTCTGCCGCAATGGAATCACCCAGTTTGCGTGCAACCTCGACGAACTCGATAACCTCGAACTGGTCGCCAACTTTTATGTCGTGCCAGTCCTCAATTCCGATACCGCACTCAAATCCGGCAGCAACTTCTTTCGCATCGTCCTTGAAACGTTTGAGAGAAGAAACCTTTCCGTTGTGGATAACGATACCCTCACGGATGATGTTGACTGTGCTTGTTCTCTTGATAAGACCTTCAAGAACATAAGCACCGGCAATCGTACCGATTTTCGGAACTTTGAATGTATCGCGAACCTCGACAGTACCAATAACTTCTTCTTTGACATCTGGCTGGAGCATACCTTCCATTGCGGCGGTAATTTCCTCAACAGCCTTGTAGATGATGTTGTATTTTCTGATATCAACTTTTTCCTGCTCGGCAAGAATCTTTGCCTTCGGAGTAGGACGAACGTTGAATCCGATGATAATTGCGTTAGAGTCAGCCGCCGCAAGAACGACATCGCTTTCGTTGATGGCACCTGCAGACGAATGGATAACGACAAGGCGGATTTCTTTTGTGGAAAGCTTCTCCAAAGACTGCTTAAGAGCCTCGGCAGAACCCTGAACGTCAGCCTTGATGATAACTTTAAGCTCTTTGATTTCGCCTTCGTCAATCGTCTGGTAAAGATTATCAAGATTAACTTTCTTAACAGCCTTAGCAGCCTCGTAGCGTTTGAGTTCCTGACGTTTTGCAGAAATTGCGCGTGCCTCTTTCTCGTTCTCAGTAACCTGGAACGGATCGCCGGCATTAGGCATTTCCTCAAGACCAAGAATCTCAACCGGCATACTCGGTGTCGCCATATCGATTTTCTTACCGCAGTCGTTGAAAATTGCACGTACACGACCTGAATAAATACCGGCGACATAAGGATCACCAGTGTGAAGGCATCCGCGCTGAACGATAAGGGTAGAAACAACACCACGTCCGTGATCGATGCGAGATTCGATAATCTTACCTTCCGCACGACACTTGTTGTTAGCCTTAAGCTCAAGGATTTCTGCCTGAAGCAGGATAGCCTCTAGAAGATCATCAATACCTTCTTTCTTAAGCGCACTTATCTTTACATACTGAGTGTCTCCACCCCACTCTTCCGGTGTAAGTCCAAGCTCAGAAAGCTGTGTCATAACTTTGTCCGGGTTAGCTTCCGGCTTATCAATCTTGTTGACAGCAACAACAATCGGAACTTTTGCGTCCTTAGCGTGGTTAATAGCCTCAACAGTCTGAGGCATAACACCGTCGTCGGCAGCTACAACTAGAACAACGATATCAGTTACAGCGGCACCGCGCGCACGCATCATTGTGAAAGCTTCATGACCTGGTGTATCAAGGAATGTAATGCGACCTTTCGGAGTATCGACCATGTACGCACCGATATGTTGCGTAATACCGCCGAACTCGCCGGCTGCGACGTTAGCACTGCGGATAGCATCCAAAGTCTTTGTCTTACCGTGGTCAACGTGACCCATTACAGTTACTACAGGCGGACGAGGAGCGATTGCATCATCGGTGTCTTCCTCGCTTGCAATGACAGTCTCGTCATAAAGGCTTACGATATGAACGTCGCAGTTGTACTCTGACGCAACGAGCGTCGCGGTGTCCGCATCGATTGACTGTGTGATGGAAACCATCATACCCATAGACATGAGCTTTGCGATAATGTCGGATGCTTTCAGGTTCATTTTCTTTGCAAGATCCTGAACTGAAATATTCTCCATTATCTCTATTTTATCAGGAACAGCATCGAGCTTAGCCTGAGTCTTCTTCTTCTGGTAGAACAGTTTATCGTCAAGATTCTCTTCTTTATCCTTGCGGAAGTAAACTGTCTTCTTCTTTGTAAAAGTCTTCTTTGCAGGAACTTTCTTTGGCTCTGCGATTGGTGCGGGCGACGGCGCGAAACCTCCGCGCTGACCTTGCGGTCTTCCCGCTCCACCAACTCCGCCCTGCTTAAATCCGGGTCTGTTGTTGCCAAAACCGGGCTTACCACCCTGTCCCGGCGCACCGGCGTTTCCGCGTGGTCCGTTGCCAAAGCCTGGCTTTCCGCCAAAACCGCCTCTGTTACCAAAAGGTTTATCGCCGTTACCGGCTCCACCGCGCGGACCATTACCGAAGCGACCTTCACCGTTACGGTTCTGGTAGCCTTCACGAGCCTGTGCGCCCGTAAAGCCGCCGGATCTTCCGTTGTTGTTGAAGCGTCCGCCGCCCTGTCCGCGGAAACCACGTCCTTTTTCCGCAAGGTTACCCATCTTTACGTTAGGTCTTGATGGGCTAAGCTCAAAAGAAGTCGCCTGTGGTTTCGGCGCACCCTGAGGCTTGGGTTTCTGCGTCGTTTTTGCAGCACCCTGATCCGACCCTGCAGCCGCAGCAGATGGTGTCTGCTCTGTATTTACTGGTACCGGCTTTTTTTCCGGTTGGTTTGAAGAAGCGGCAGATTCAGAAACTTTTTTCACAGCAACAACTTTCGGTTGTTCGGACTTCTCGCCCTGTGTCGCAGTCTGCTGAGCCGGTGTCTTCCGTTTTACAACGACAACTTTCTTTCTCTCACCTTGGCTTGCAGCAGACGTTTTTTCAGTCTGCGTATCACTCTTCTGCTTGTTCAGTATAAACGTTGGTTTTTTCTCTGAATCTTCCGCCATCTTCCTTCCTTATTCTCCATCCTCATATTCAAAACTAAGACCGATACCACAATTAGGACATGTTGTCATATCGATCGTTATTTTCGCACCACACTCCGGGCACTCATAGTATTCTTCACCATCAGCAGGAGCGTTTTCTGCAGCTTCCTCAGCCGGAGCTTCTTCCTGCTCTGCAGCTTCTTGCTCTTCGTCAACGAACTCAACTGAGCTGTCGATAAGAGCCTTTACAGCAGCGATATCGTCAGCAGAAAGACCTTCTATGCTGCTGAGAGTACCGTTTTCTTCTGCTGCAATGAAATCTTCGATTTCTGTAATATTGTTCGCAGCAAGAAGCTCTGCAACAGCCGGGTTGATTCCAGGAAGCTCTGCAACCGTAGAAATCTCATCGTAGTCACCATCGTTGAAAAGATCCATCGCTGCTTTTCTTGACTCGGCAATAAGCTCGTCTGAACTTTCATACTGCTCTTCTGTCTTAACGTCAATGCTCCAGTCCGTAAGTCTGTTAGCAAGACGAACGTTAAGTCCCTGCTTGCCAATAGCAAGAGAGAACTGGTTTTCCGGTACAACGGCAAGAGCCTGTCTCTTTTCCTCGTCAAGAATTACGACACCCGTAACTTCCGCAGGAGAAAGCGCGTTTTTGATGAAAACACGCGGATCCTCGTCATACTTAAGGATATCGATTTTCTCGCCCTCAAGCTCGCTGATTACGTTCTTAATGCGGACACCTTTAAGACCAACACAAGCACCAACAGGATCAACATCCTCGCGGTGTGAGTAAACAGCAATTTTCGTTCTGTAACCAGCCTCGCGGACAATCTTGAAAATCTCAACTGTCTTGTCGTAAATCTCTGGAACCTCAAGCTCAAGGATGTTGCGTACAAAATCTGGATCAGTACGAGAAAGAATAATCTGAAGTCCAGAAGCTGACTTACGAACATCTGTGATAAGAGCCTTGATTCTGTCGTTCTTGTGGTAAACCTCACGCTCCGACTGGAACTTCTTAGGAAGAATACCCTCAACTTTTCCAAGATCAACGTAAATCGTCTCGTTGCGTTCACGCTGATAATATCCGATTATAATTTCACCAACCTTGTCTTTGTATTCGGCGTAAAGGCTGTCTTTCTGAATTTCCGTCAAAGACTGATGAACAGACTGCTTTCCTGTCTGAACAGCAGAGCGCTCAAAATCTGTCTTCGGGTCGATAAGAATCTGAATTTCATCACCGACCTCACAGTCTTCCGTAAGTTTTTTTGCCTCTTCAAGGCTTATTTCTGTCGCAGGATCCTCAACTTCCTCAACGATTACTTTTCTTGCCCAAACAGTAACCTCGCTAAGGTCATCCGCAAATCTAACCTCACAATTGTCTGCCGTGCCAAACGTCTTTTTATAAGCGGCCTTTATTGAATTCTCAATCGAGTTTTTTACAGAATCTTCTGAAAAACCTTTCTCCTGTATCAACTGGCGGATAGCTTCTGCCATATCAGATGACATATAATGCCCCCTTACTTACCTTAATAAAATTCAAATTATATTCGCAATGCCCAGCGTATTTTATTACACTGTAAGCAGTTTAGCTTTCGCAATTCTTTCGTACGGAACCGTTACCACCGACGAATCTTCTTTTTCGAGCGTCACAGCTTTATCATCACTGCTGACAAGCTTGCCCGGAATCCAGTCCGAAACCTCTGTATCCCAGACACGGAGCATTCTGCCCGAAAAAAGGCTGAACTCAGCGGCATTTTTAATTGTCCGCTCCATGCCCGGCGACGTAACTTCCATGTACAAATCTTTTGTATTAAGCAAAGCCTCAAGCCGAGGCTCAATAAGACGATGAACTTTCGCACAATCCGAAATGCCGATTCCTGTCTCACCCTCGCCTTCTGCGGATTCTCCCGCCTTTCTTGAAATAACGACAAGAACCTTATACTGCGTTTTCTGGGGAACGATTCTAAGCTCCACCAGCACGTATCCAAGACTTTCTACAAGAGGGCTGCATTCTTTGTAATGCGGCATTTTATCAAGTGAGTTGTATTCCATTTTTCTCCATGCAGAGCAATTCCGTTCCTAAGGACGGACATTTTGCAGTACGCAGCATGCAACTGCGCATATATAAAAAAAGAGCCGTTTGAACGACTCCATTTATTCAAGGATATTTTAATGTTCTCCTAACTATAGCATATTACGGCAAATACAGTCAAGACAATGCGCGAAAAAATATCTTATTCCATGCGTCACTATGGACAAAAAGTCCGATAATATGTTTTACTTTTAAACAGGTACAAAAATGGAAACAAAAAGTTCAGAGACAAAGCCTGCTGCGCGTTTGTGGACGCGCGATTTTACAATAATCACGATTGGCAGTGCCATTTCGATGTTCGGAAACTCGTTGGCAGGATTCGCCATGAGCCTTATGGTTCTTGACTACACACAATCGTCACTGCTTTATGCAATTTACGTTGTATTATAC
>JAEEGK010016573.1_pt1 | contig 16181 bp, 11 predicted proteins | sample 8958771 | NCBI WGS metagenome assembly JAEEGK01 (sample SAMN16246547, study PRJNA631951) | gut metagenome | biome: gut microbiome; feature: rumen; material: SC-attached | host: Bos | place: Iran: Karaj | collected 2018-10
TCTTTCAGGGCCTTGATGGGAGTGTTGGTCGATGCCTGGATGGTCATCAGGTCGCTGTCGGCCTGGATGCGTTCCAGCCTTTCCTCGTTTTCGTCAATGATGACGATGTCCTGCTTGATCTTGGAAAACAAATCGGCAAGATGAGCTCCGATGGCTCCGGCTCCTACGATAATGACTCTCATAGCTGTGGAGTATTGGTTATGTTGGGTCTTCTTGTGGCGGCAAATATATAGTGTTTTCATGGTTTGCCGATAACCGAGAAACATATTTTTTTTATTTTAACACGATTTCTGCATGATTATTGAAGTTCGGATGGCTTGTTGAGCAACGTGTTTTTTGATGATTTGTGATTCTTTATGGAAAAAAACAGAATATGGTATATAGATTTGCGAAATTATTCTTATCTTTGCAGGCTAAATTGAATTTAAGAGTATTGATATGAGTCTTTTAGGAGGTTTATTCAAGCACAAGCGAGAGCAAGTCAAGCTCTTCTATAATACCGACATTCATTGCCACATCTTGCCGGGTGTGGATCATGGCTCACAGTCCATCGAGCAATCGCTGGACATGTTGCGTGCCGAGCAGGAAATGGGTATCAACCGCGTTATCCTCACATCACATGTGACCGCAGTGACTTTCGAGAACACTCGTGAGTCGTTGATGGACGCCTTTCTCAAACTCAAGGATGCCGTCACCGACGCTGGACTTGACATTGAACTCAGTCTGAGCGCCGAGTATCGCATGGATGAGTATTTTGACAAGGAATATGCAGCCGACCATCTGATGCCCATGCCAGGGAATCACATCCTGCTGGAGAACTCGTTCCAGCAAGAGTTGATGAACCTGAATGAGCTGCTGTTTGACATGCAGGTCAAGGGTTATCGCACGATCCTGGCTCACCCCGAGCGATACAACTATTATTCACGTCGCCGCAAACGCTACGAGGAGTTGCACAATGCCGGAGCACGTTTCCAGATTAATATCCTGTCGTTCACGGGCTACTTTGGCGAGGAGGCACGCGATAGCGCGTTGTGGTTTGCCAAGAATGGCATGATAGACTATTTGGGCAGCGACATGCACAATATCAAGCACGCCCACATCATCATGGATTACCTCAATTCCAAGGAATGGAAACGACTCAGCAAGGAATTGGAGACTACCGTCAAGAATGACATGATCATGGGTTGATCCCCCATACACTTATACACCATACACGAAAAAGGCATCGCCATCGGCGATGCTTTTTTCGTTCAATCCCTCATGTCTTGGGGCAGGTCTTGCTGAATGACGGTGCGGCACTGCTGACTCACCTGGGCAATGTCGTTGCCGCCCGTGTGTTCGATGGGCTTGTGGAAGGTGAGCGTGATGGTGCCGGGAGTGACGTTGAAGGTGCTGCGCGGCATCACCTTGTAGCTGCCGTCGATGGTGATGGGCACGACAGGCAGGCCGAATTCCAGGGCGAGTTTGAAGGCGCCGTTCTTGAAGGGGGCCATCTTGCCGGTGCTCGTGCGGCGACCCTCAGGAAAGACGACAATCGACATTCCGCCGTGCAACTTCTTCTTGGCAGCGGCCATGGTGTCGCGCAGGCCTTGGGTGGAATGAGTGTCCACCAGGATATGGCCTGCCATGCGGCATGCAGTGCCAATGAGGGGTATGTTGGTGATGCCCTTGCGCATCATCCACTTGAAGTTGTGTCCCAGGAAGCCGTAGATGGAAAAGATGTCGTAGGCGCCCTGATGGTTGGCAACAAACACGTAGCTGGTCTCGTGGTCAATGAGTTCACGCCCCACCACCTTTACCTTCACCAGATGAATCCAGCACCACACTCTGGCCCACCACTTGGCAGGAAAGTAGCCCCAATAGTCCTGGTCGAAGAGGCAGCCGATGATGGTAATGAGAGCGGTAATGATGCTGTACACCAGCATAATGGGCGAAGCGATGCACCATTGATATATGCGATAGATATAAATCATTGTCTTATCTCTCTCTGTTGTTATTGATGATGCAAAAGTACTCAAATTGCCATAAAGATGCAAGAAATTGGTGGGGCTGATGCATAGATGGCTTACTTTTAACGCAATTTATGATACCATCGGCAAGGGTGTAACTATTCAGCAAATAGCTGTGAGACAAGATATAACGCAAAGCCGCGAAGCTTCTTTTTATCAATCCAATACAATGATTGATGATGGTCTTTTTGAGGCCTTGATCCATTACCTGTCATCAATTGTTGCGAACAAAATAACTTTTGGAAATTATTAAAAAACTATTGGTGTCCGATAAAACATCGTAGATGTTAGCGGTTCGAAGAACCGATTTCAATGAGTAAGACCATGCAAGAACCTCGAAGAGGTTCGCAGCTTGGTCCATGAGCAGAGTCTAATAAGTGCCTCGAAGAGGAACTTTGTGATTGACAGGCTTTGGGCGGATGTGGAAGTTCGTCTACGACGCACTTTCCACTTGCTATGGCGACCACCAAGCTGCGCTCATCGACGATGAGCTTGCATGGTGTTTTCCATAAAAGTCGAGTCTTCGACCCGACCTGCCTCTACGAGGCAAAAACCAAGCCCATGATACAGAAGAAATGCTTATTCGACTCAGGTATAGTGAATTATGCAGATATAGAATCCGTTAAACGGACACTAATGATAGATTTCAGTGATTTCTTTGTTGATGGAGCTCTCGGATGCTTTTGCAAACGATTGCACGCAAAATATTTTGAGAGATTTTAATCAGAATTGTTGGAATTGAAGATAATTTGCTAAATTTGCATGAATTAGGTAACATAACGACTAAAACATACTGACTATGAAAAAGATCTTTACTACTGCACTTGTTGCGATGTTGCCGGTGTTGATGCTGGCCCAGGGTTGGCCTGCCAACTATGACGGCGTGATGTTGCAGGGTTTTTACTGGGACTCCTTTAATGAGACACGTTGGCCGCGTCTTGAGGCACAGGCCGATGAACTTGCCGAGTTCTATAAACTCGTGTGGATACCCCAGAGCGCCGACTGTGGCGGCACTTCGATGGGTTACGATGACTTCTACTGGTTCCCTGGCCACTATAACAGTTCCTTCGGCAGTGAGACTCAGCTGCGTTCAATGATCAACACGTTCAAGGCTAAAGGCATTGGCACCATTGCCGATGTCGTTGTCAATCACCGCAAGACCACTACCGATTGGGTTACTTTTCCCACCGAGGTTTATAAGGGCGTGACCTATAAACTGAACTCTACCGATATCTGCAGGAATGATGACGGTGGTGCCACGCTCAATTGGGCTACCCAAAACGGAAAGTCGCTGAGTGCCAATAACGATACCGGCGAGGACTGGGGCGGAATGCGTGACCTGGACCACACGAGCGCTAACGTGCAGACCAATGTGAAGGCCTATGTGAAGATGTTGCTCGACGACCTGGGCTATGCGGGCTTCCGCTACGATATGGTGAAGGGCTACTCGGCCTACTATACTGGTTTGTATAACTCCTCTTGTAATGCACAGTTCTCGGTGGGTGAGTATTGGGACGGTAACGAGAATGCAGTTAAGAACTGGATTGACGGTACCAAGATTGACGGTGTGGTACAAAGCGCAGCCTTTGACTTCCCCTTCCGCTATGTCATCCGTGATGCGGTGAACAATAACCGCTGGACTGGCCTCTCGGCATCAAACAGCAGAGGCTTGAACATGGCCGCTAATTATAAGCGCTACTCGGTGACCTTCATTGAGAACCACGATACTCAGATTCGTGATGTCAACAACCAGCAGGATCCTATCCGTAACAACATTGAGGCAGCCAACGCCTTCCTGCTGGCGATGCCCGGCACGCCGTGCATCTTCCTCAAGCACTGGATTGACTACAAGGAGAGCATCAAGCAGATGATTTATGCCCGCCAGTTGGCAGGTATCACCAACACCAGCACCTCCTTCAATATGGCGAATAGCCCGACGCAGAACTACTATGCACAGCGAACCGTGGGAACCCGTGGCGCTCTGTTGGCCGCGATGGGTAGCACAAACTACACGATTCCTGAAACTTATGTTGTCGTAGCAAGTGGAACCAACTATCGCTTGGCTTTGGCCAAGAATGTTGAAACCGCATGGGTCAGCAAGCCCAGTGGCGAGTATGAAGGTGCATTCAGCGTGACGCTCACTGCAGTGAGCCAGAACGATGGTGCCCAACTTATCTATACTACCGACGGCAGCGAGCCTACCGCTTCTAAGGGCACTAAGGTCGCCAATGGTGCTACTATCAATATCAACCAGACGACCACGCTTAAGGTGGGTCTGTTGATCAATGGTGCTGTTAGTGGTGTTATCACCCGCAAATACACGATTGACACCAGCGTGTTTGAACCCTACGAGATCACCGTTTTTCTTAAGGACCCGACCGTTGCCCCCAATAACTGGTCTCAAGTGAACTACTTCTCCTGGGATGCTACTTCCTCTCCTAATGGAGGCTGGCCTGGACAGACCATCACTGCAACCAAAATGGTCAATGGTGTCAAGTTCTACTATCACAACTATACGATTAAGAACAAGGATTACTATGTGAACTTCGTGTTCAACCAGGGTGGTGCCACTGCCAGCAGTCACCAGACCGAGGATGTGACCGACGTGAACAAGACTTCCTTCTTTGAGGTCACCACTCAGACCAACAAGTATCAGGTACGTGATATCACCGATCAGTTCTTGCCCTATTTGGATGGCAATAAGTATGATGTGAACAACGACGGTGAGGTGAACATTGCCGATATCAATACGATTCTTGACTTCATCCTTGCCAATTCAAGCAATGCCATTGCTGATGTGAATGGTGACGGTGAGGTAAACATCGCTGATGTGAATGACGAGATTGACTATATCTTGAAGTAAAGATTTCATAATCAGATATGAACAAAACCATAAGATTGTTTTGTGTGTCATTGGCGCTGGTGTTTTCTGCACTTGGCGCCAATGCCGTTAATCAATATGACGTGAACATCGACGGTGAAGTAAATATCGCCGACGTCAACGCTGTAATTGATGCGATATTGAGCGATAGCGCTCCTGCCTCATGTGATGTGAATGGAGATAGCGAGGTGAATATCGCTGACGTGAACGCGCTCATTGATTACATCCTTACTGGAGGTGTAGAGGAGCAGCCCTATGATGGCCCTGTCGTGGGAGGTGATATCTCGATGTTGACCAAGTATGAGGCTCACCAGCGCATGGCGCAGTCACGTTATGGCATCACTTGGGCGCATTATTATGACCAGAATGGTGCGGTCATTGATGATGTCATCACTTGGACCAAGCAACAGGGCTGGAACGCGGCACGCGTGCGCCTGTTTGTCAATCCTGCCAATGCTTCGGCAGCCGATAAGGGACAGGGTGTCATCCAGAACCTGGATACTGTCAAAGTATTGGGACAGCGCATCAAGGCTGCCGGGATGCAGTTCATGCTGGATTTCCATTACAGTGACAGCTGGGCCGATCCCGTGAAGCAGTACACCCCTGCTGACTGGGCGACCCTTGACGATGCCGCGTTGATACAGAAGGTTTATGAATACACTCGCGACTGCCTGCGAGAGCTCAAGGCAGCAGGTGCCGAACCCGATTATATCCAGACGGGTAACGAAATCAGTTACGGTATGCTGTGGGGACCTGTTGGAACACCCGATTCACAACTCAAGAAGTGCTACGTCGGTAATGAGGCCAACTGGGGGCGTTTCACCGATTTGCTCAAAGCCGCTGGGCGTGCTTGCCGTGAGGTGTGCCCCAAGGCCAAGATTATCCTGCACACCGAGCGCGTCGCCAAAGTCAACATCCTGCTCAATTTCTACAACCAGATGCGAGACAAGCAGGTGGACTACGACATCATCGGCTTGAGTTATTATCCTTACTTCCATGGCAACCTGTCAACTCTGGCAACAGCACTCAACAATGTGAGCAATAACTATCAGGACAAGGATATCATGATTGTTGAGACTGGCTATAGCTACAAGTATAAAGTAGGTGACCAGGATTTCTCATCAACATGGCCGTTGACCCTTGAAGGCCAACGCAAGTTCACTGCCGATCTGATTGCCAAGCTTGCACCGTATAGCCGCGTCAAGGGCCTCTTCTGGTGGTTCCCCGAGGCTAACGAGTACGGCTTGGGAGGCAATAACTGGAGCGTCCTTCATGTCAACGATGCTTGGTATAATGCTGGCTTGTGGAACCACGAGACAGGACGTGCGACTCCAGCTCTTTATGAGTTGAAGAACTTCCTGCAGTAGTGATAGGGTAGTATAAAAGAGAGAGCCTTGCAGATCTTCTGCAGGGCCCTTTTCTTATGGTTTTGTTGCTGTGACGCAAATGAAATGGCGTTCCTCGTCGTGTCGGGAATGAATGTCGGTGAAGCCAGCCTCGGTAAGATATTCTACAAGCTCTTCGATGGTGAAGATGTGCATGTGGCCAACGAGTTTGGGCCACTTCAACCCTTCGGGATCGATGCCGTCGGTTTCATTGGCGATGAGTACCTTGCCACCTGGTTTGAGCACACGATGGATTTCGGCAACACACTCATTGAATGATGGCCAATAATACACCGTTTCAAATGCCGTAATCAAATCGTGGGTCTCTTTGAGAAGAGGTAACATCTTGGCGTTGCCGCCCAGGATTTTGCATCTGCCTAAAGCTATAGCGTCCTTATTGACCTTGCGAGCCTTGTTCACGGCAATGGGTGAGATGTCCACTCCTGTGACTTTGCTTTCTGGAAACTTGTTGAGCAATCGGGTGACATTGGCGCCTCCTCCACAGCCGATATCAGCCACAGAGGGTTCGCTGGGGAGATGAAGACCCTCAAGAGCCCATTCTGCAAGAGCTCCATGGCGTTTACCGTTCATGCGGTAAACAGCATAGCGTCCCATTAGCCCTTCAGGGAGCCTGAAACTTGAATAATATGTCTTAATTAGCGATTTCAAGATGCTCTAGTTGTTATATAATTGCAAAATTAATGACAATATACCAAATAAGTATCTTGTTGAGGTCTAAAAAGTGTTAATTTTCATTTTATGATACCTTATCGTGAATGGGGTAAAGCGTCGCTTGCTGTCAGTTACTGCTAGAGGTAAAGCAGTAGACGATGCATGAACCGAGTAGGCACATGAAGAAAAAGGATATGTTAGGATGTTTATGGTTTGGAAGCGGTCAGGCAGATGAAATGACGCTCCTCATCGTGACGGGACTTGATGTTGGTAAAACCTACCTTGGCAAGCATATCAGAAATCTCGTCAATGTTATAGACAAGCATTCCGACGTAACTTTCTAATTTTTTATATTCCGGGTCAAGGCCGTCCATCTCGTTGGCGATAAGGCATGTGCCCCCAGGCTTGAGTACCCTGAACATTTCTCTCACGCCTTGTTCCAGTGTGGGCCAGAAGTAAACGGTTTCAAAGGCGGTCACGACGTCATAAAGTTCTTTGGCGCGTGGCATCTGCACAGCATTACCTCCCACGATGAAGCATTTCTTGTCAACAAAGGCGCGGTAGTTGTAGTCTTTGGTTTCTTCCAGTGACAGGGTAGAGTAGTCCATGCCGGTAACGGTGCCGTTAGGGCACATCTCCAGCATGCGCGCTACATTTGCACCGCCACCACAGCCCACGTCCAGCACATGAGCGTCATCTTTGATCTGGAATTCGGCAAATACCCATTCAGGCAATGCGGCATGTTGCTTGCCGTTCATCGCTTTCAGGACTCGATAGCCCCAAAATCCTTTTGGATTTTTTGAGCGTATGTAGTGCTTACGTAGGTTCATAGAACAATTCTACAATTGAGAGTGCAAAAATAATCATTATTTTTGAATATTACAATTGTTGTAATTACAATAAGTAAGATGTCTATCTGAAAAACAAAAAACTATCATTTTCAGAAGTCCAAGACGAGCGTGCCACGTGGGGGCAGCATCAGAATTCCGTTGTTGAGATTGACCGTCTTGCCAGTAGGCACATCACGAGCAACTGTGGCATTGCCGAATACTTCGCTATAGCGGTCAAGTTTCATTTCGCGTTGTTGGGTGGTGCCGTTGATGATGGTTACGGCGTGTTTGTTACCCAAGGTGCGTGCCACTACATAGATGCCGTCCTTGGGAATGAACTGAGTCATCTTGCCCTTGATGATGACATTATTGCCTTGGCGCCAGTGCAACAGGGCACTCAGCCAGTTGAACATGTCGTTCTGTTCGGGGGTGCGCCCCTCGGCGGTAAAGGCGTTGCGTGGGTCTCCAGGGAAGCCGCCGGGGAAGTCTTTGCGTACGTTGCCATCGGTGACTTGCTTTGTGCCATTCATCAGAATCTCGGTACCATAGTACAGTTGCGGGATGCGCTTGATGGTGAGCAGCAGAGCCAAGGCTTGCTTCAAGGCAGCTACGTCCTGCCCGTTGCGCAGGAAGCGGTCTGTGTCGTGGTTTTCGATAAACGCCATCACACTTGACGGGTTGGGGTAGAGGTAGTCATGACACAGGCTGTTATACACGCGGTTGTAACCGCGCCACCAGCCATCGGTCTCCTCGTGCTTGGCACTGTCAATTTTCTCATAGAAGGAGAAATCCATCACGGTGGGAAGGTAGCTTTCGGGTTTGCCCATCTTGTTGCCCTTTTGCCAAGCGGCGGTATAGGCAGGATTCTCAACCCAGGTCTCGCCAACGACGTTGAAGTTGGGATATTCGGTGTTGAGCACCTTCATCCAGCGAGCCATGGCGTCGGCGTAAGCGTATGGATAGGTATCCATGCGGATGCCGTCGATGCCCACGGTCTCAATCCACCAGACACTGTTCTGGATAAGGTAGTTCATCACATGCACGTTGTGGTGGTTCAAGTCGGGCATTGAGGGGACAAACCAGCCCTCGACGGTCTCCTTGAGATCGACTTCGCTGGCGTATGGATCCATCACTGGCGTGAGTTTGTAACTTGTCTGCAGGTAGTTGTTCTTGTAGTCAGGCTGGTTGAACCAGTCGTGGCAAGGCATGTCTTTCAGCCAGGGATGATAGTCTCCGCAGTGGTTAAAGATCATGTCCATCACCACCTTCAGACCACGGCTGTGGGCCTCGTCGCACAGGCGGCGATACTCCTCATTGGTGCCGAAACGTGGATCTACCTGGTAGTAGTTGGTCGTGGCATAGCCATGGTAAGTGCTGACGTTGTGATTGTGGCTATCGGGCGAGTTGTTCTCGAGTACGGGAGTGAACCACAGTGCGGTCACACCCAGTTGGGTGAAGTAATCCAAGTGCTGGCGGATGCCCTCGATATCACCGCCATGGCGCAGGCTCGGCTTTGTGCGGTCGTTATGGTAGGCCTCCATGCCGGCAATTTGGTTGTTGGCAGGGTTGCCATCGGCAAAACGGTCGGGCATGAGCATGTAGAGCACGTCGGCATTGGTGAACCCCATGCGTTCTCTGCCTCGTTTCTCGCGGGCCTTGAGTTGGTATTTCACTGTCTTTTTGCTTTTGCCCTGCTGGAACTTGAGTTCCATCGTGCCGGGTTGGGCCTTGCGGGTGTCCATATACACGAGCAGATAATTGGGCGAATCAACCCTCACCACGCTGTCGATGGTTACTCCAGGATACTGAGTAGAGACCTCAGCGCTGCCGATGCCTGTACCATATACCATCAGCTGAACGCTGGGTACGCTATTGAGCCCCACAAACCAGTCGGTCGGCTCGATGCGGTCAACGTTGACCTTGGCAGCCTGGACGGAGAAAACGCCCATCATCAACGCTGCGATAATAATATACTTTTTCATTTTGGCGCTATGTTTTGTTTGTTATTGGCTGTTAGAGCAATTCGGGAAGTTGGAACAATCGGGTGCCGTTGGAACCCTTGATAAGGATGTAACGGCCTTCAGGTCGGGCAGCGGAGATGGCTGCTTTGACTTGCTCCACGTCATCAAATTTGCGGTAAGGGCAATCAATGTCCTTGAATTCTTGGCCAACGAGCCACACCTCGTCAAAGGAGCAGCTTGCCAATTTTTCCACCACACGGCGGTGCTCCTCGGCACTGCTGTCGCCCAACTCACGCATCTCACCCAGGATGGCCATTTTGGGACTGACGTCCATCAGCTTGAAGTTGTCGAGTGCTGCAGCCATCGAGGTGGGATTGGCGTTATAGGCGTCTACGATGAGGTGATTGTGTGGCGTCTCAGTGAGTTGGGAACGGTTGTTGGTGGGCACATAGTTTTCAATAGCATGACAAATCTCTTCGGCCGTCATGTTAAAGTGAAGTCCTACGGTCACAGCTGCCAGCACGTTGTCGAGGTTGTAGCTGCCAATCAGATGGGTAGCCACTTCATGCCACTGTCCGCCGTTCTCTCGCCATTTCAGCCTCAGGAATGGGTCACACGCAATCAACTGTCCATAGACGTTGGCTTCGGCCTTGTTGGTATCCTGAGTGTAATATTCGGCTTTGACACCCTTAGGCAGAATGCCCATCAGATGCTCATTGTCGGCATTGATAAAAATGACGCTGTCCTGGCGGGTTGCCAGATAGTCATAGAGTTCACCCTTAGTGTGGACAACACCTTCAAATGAGCCGAAACCCTGCAAATGGGCCTTGCCGACGTTGGTGATGAGTCCGCAAGTGGGCTCAGCCGTCTCGACGAGTGTCTTGATATCGCCAGGGTGGCTGGCGCCCATCTCGACGATAGCAATTTCATGCAGGAGACTGAGGCGGAACAGTGTCTTGGGGACACCGACGTCATTGTTGTAGTTGCCCTCGGTCGCCATCTCGTCAAGGCGTTCGGCAAGAACGGCGCGAACAAGCTCTTTGGTGGTCGTTTTGCCGTTGGTGCCAGTAATGGCGATGACGGGGATGTCAAAGCGGCGGCGATGTTCACGAGCCATGTCTTTAAAAGCCTGTAACGTGTCGGGGACGAGAATCATTTGTCCCTCGCCATGATAGTCGTTATAAACCTGCTCGTCGCTGACGATGGCAACTGCACAACCTTTCTCAAGAGCTTGAGCGGCAAACTTGTTGCCGTCAAACGATTCGCCCTTCAAGGCGATGAAAATGCTGCCCTTAGGGCACTCGCGGCTGTCAGTGGTGATGACAGGATGCTGCTCGTAGATTGCGTAAAGTTCTTTGCTATCCATAATGATGACTTGATATTTTGCCACAAAATTACAAAAATAACCGCTTTTTTGTGTAATTTTGCACCCGATTTTTAATGTGTGTGCAAAAATGAATTTCATTAAAAGAACTATAGCTATCGTTTGCGGTGGCGACTCCTCAGAATATGAGGTTTCCCTGCGTTCGGCACAGGGCCTTTTTGATGCCTTTGATCACGGCCGTTACAACGTTTATATCGTCATGATTAGGAAGAATGATTGGCATGTTAACTTGCCCGATGGACAGCAGCCGGTCATTGACAAGAACGATTTCTCGTTTTTGGAAAATGGCAAGAAAGTCCGTTTTGATTATGCCTATATCACTATTCACGGCACACCAGGCGAGAATGGCGTGTTGCAGGGCTATTTTGATATGATAGATCTGCCTTACTCGACCTGCAATGTACTCGTCGAGGCTTTGACTTTCCACAAGTTCGCCTTGAATAATTACTTGAAGGCCTTCGGCTGTTCGGTACCCGATAGCATCCAGGTACGTCGCGGTGTGCCTCATGGCTGGAACGCCGAGAAGGTTGAAGCCTATCTGGGTATGCCTTGCTTTGTTAAGCCGACGGCCGACGGGTCAAGTTTCGGTGTGACCAAGGTAAAAAGTTGTGACCAGTTGGACGATGCCATGGAGTTTGCTTTCAAGCAGTGTGATAACGTGATGATTGAGCGTTTCCTTGATGGTACCGAGGTCACCGTTGGCTGTTACAAGACCAAGAAGAAATCGGTCGTTTTCCCCGTCACCGAGGTTGTGACCGACAACGAATTCTTTGACTACGATGCCAAGTACAACGGTCAGGTCGAGGAGATTACTCCTGCTCGCATCAGCGACGAGCTGACTGCTGCCCTCCAGGCGGAGACGTCACGCATCTATGACATCCTGCATTGCAACGGCATCATCCGCATCGATTATATCATCACTAAGAATCCCGATGGTACGGACCACATCAACCTGTTGGAGGTCAACACCACCCCCGGCATGACCGCCACCAGCTTCATTCCCCAGCAAGTCCGAGCCGCGGGCCTCTCCCTCACCGACGTCCTCACCGACATCGTCGAGAACCAGTTCTAAGTAAAAAACAAGAGCCCAAAAGGCTCTTGTTTTTGATTAGTGATTAGTGATTAGAGAGGGTTGCAGCTTTGCTTGAGCGTAATCCACTAATCAGTTTTGATGTGTTGAAGATTAGGGGCTTGATTAGATTAAAATCTTCTTCTGAAATATAACCCAGGTCAAGTGCAATTTGCAGTTGGCAATAAACTTCCATGACAGAACCAAAAGCTATTTCTAGGAAATGGATTTGTTCTTTAATGGCTATTCGGCCATTGCCTTCTGCAATGTTTGACGGAATAGAAATCACAGCACGGCGTAACTGATTGCACAGCGCAAAGCGCTCATCTTCGGGGAATTTCTTGAGTAACTGATAGACAGCTACTACCAATTTCCTTGATTCTTGCCATGCATTTAATCGCTCAAATTGATATTCCATCTTGTAGTAATCTTCACTAATCACTAATCTCTAATCACTAATCCATCCTACACAACTAGTTGTGCAGGATCAACGCGCTTTGGGGCGGAATGTTGATCTTGCCGTCGGCAATGACGGTGTTTATGCCGCCATTGGGGGTGCAGGATGTTTTGTAACAGACGATGGTATAGGTGCCGTTGGGGACCTCTATAGAGCGTGCAATCTTATTGGCATTGAATGCTACATAGATGTCTCTCCATTTCTCGCCGGGTACGTTGCGACCGTTGATGTGGAACGCTACCAAATTTTGCTTGATGGGCAGGAAGTTGAGGTTTTCGCGCACCATGTCGGCATTGCCCATGTGGAAGGCAGGATGTGCCTTACGCATGGCTATCAGGTTACTGTAGTACTCCATAACCTCAGGATGACGCTCCAGATTACCCCAATCCAGATGGTTGATTTCGTCAGGGCTCTCGTAGCTGTTGTGTACACCCTTCTTGTCGCGCAGCATTTCCTCACCACTGAGCATGAACGGCACGCCCTGAGAGGTCATCACAACTGTTTGTGCCAACAAGTCGAGGCGGATGAGCTCTTCCTCGGAAATCTTAGGGATACTTGTCTTGAGGCGGTCTACCAGGCACATGTCGTCGTGGCAGCTCACATAGGCAATCATCTGGGTCGGTTGAGATGCATAGGGCGCCTTGCTGTAGTTTACCTTGCTGTAATCCACATCTGGGTGCTGGATAGCGCCAACAATGCCAAACTTGATGCTCTCCTCGTTGCCACGGATTCCTCCCAAGAAGGCTGGCTTCTTGTTACTGTCCCATGGGCCGCGTAGCGCATCGCGAATCTCATCGCTGAAGGCAGCGATGCCCGGCATGCGGGTGATGTTGGCCTTCATACCCAACTTTTCACCTGGCAGGGCGCATGAGCCGGCACTCCACCCTTCGCCATAGATGAAGATGTCGTTGGGTACGGCCTTGCGTATGGCATTCATCGTCTCGATATCGTGAACGCCCATCAGGTCGAAGCGGAAACCATCGATGTGGTATTCCTCGACCCAATACTTCACGCTCTCGATCATGAACTGTCTCATGCCCTCGCGCTCACTAGCCGTCTCGTTGCCGCAACCGCTGCCGTTGCTGTAAGAACCGTCGGCGTTCTTGCGGTAGTAATAGTCGGGACGGGTGAGCTGGAAGTTGCTGCCGTCAATGTTCCAGGTGTGGTTGTACACCACGTCGAGGATGACCTTTATGCCGGCTTTGTGAAGAGCCTGTACCATCTGTTTGAACTCGTTGATGCGCACCTCTGGCTTATAGGGGTCGGTTGAGTAGCCGCCCTCAGGCACATTATAGTTAACCGGGTCATATCCCCAGTTGTACTGCGGCTCGTTGAGACGCGTTTCATCAACCGAGGCATAATCAAACGACGGCAGGATGTGAACAGCGTTCACACCCAAGGCCTTCAGATGCTCAATAGCTCGCGATTCGGTCAAGGCAAGGAATTTACCCTTGTGCTCAATACCGCTGGACGGGTCAATCGAGAAGTCACGGTGGTGCATCTCATAGATGATCAGATCCTTGGCCGCGATATTGGGTCGGGTGTCGATGTCCCAATCTGCAGGGTCGGTTTCAGACATGTCGATGATAGCGCCACGCTTGCCGTTAACGCCGACGGCGGTCGCCCAGATGCCAGCACATTCTCCACAGAATTTGCCGCCATACTTCACATCAAACGTGTAGAACTTGCCTTTCAGATTTCCCTTGACGGTCGCTTGCCACAAGTTGGCATTGGATTTGGTCATATTGACGGTCTTGGTCGGTTTCCCGCCCATCCCGTTATCATAAATGCGCAATGTCACCTGCTGGGCATCCTCGTTGGTTTCTACCGAGAAGGAACTCTCACCAGGTGCATAGGCTACCCTGGTGTGGGCATTAATAGTCTGCGGTAAGATGAATGCCATGATGATCGCTACCAGTACAGTGAGATGTTTCATAGCCTTCCGCTTTGATTGATGAGTTCATTCACGTGGCTGTTGAAGTCGTTGGACTTCATCAACTGTTCAATGGTCATGTGCATGCGGTAACGCCAGTAGTGGCGGGGATTGGCAGGAATGTTGATGCGTTCGGCATCGGCATCCGGCAGACGCATTTTCTCGTCGATGGCGAGCCAGTCTTGCAATGACAGCAGACACAGCATTGACGGGCTGTTGAGGTGTGCACGGACGATGTCGTCGGCTAGCCAGCCGGGCAGCGGATGGGGAGCAGCATCATTATGCCACAGCGACGTATTGTAGTACTCCTGAGTGCGGTCCCAGTCTTCGTCCCACCACTGGCGCATCGTGGGCATGTCGTGAGTCGAGACAGTGGCAACACTGCGATAGGGATTGGCATTGAGATTGCCGAACTTGATGTGGTTGTCCTTGGGCATCGACTGGATTTCGAGGCTCAGGATGCGCAACTCGTTCATCACCCATGCCACGCAGTCGGGCACCATGCCCAGATCCTCGGCACATACGAGCATGCGTGTGGCCTGTACCAGCTTGGGCAGCTTCTTCATGGCCTCGTGATACCAGAAGTCGTTGTTACGGTGGTAGAAGTACTCGTTGTACAGCTTGTTGAAGGCGGCCTTGTCATTGTCGTAGAGCGCCTCGTAGATGAAGTCAAACTGTACGGAGATGCGCGGATGGAACAAGGCCGGGTTCTTGCGGTCGCGCACAAACAGCACATCACTGATGAGGGCATACAGGCCGTCACGCAGCCAGATGTCTTCCTCGCTCTCTTTTCCCTGGAAGGCAGCTTCCACCTTGCGCTGGGTGTCATATTCGGGCTTCATGCGATAGATGTCGTCATGTACGCGCTCAACATATTTCTCGCGCACGGTGTCAGCAAGTCGACCGAAGATGCGGTCCAGTACCCAATCGGCAATAAACGGCTTGGTCATCAGTTCCTCCTGGAAGTTGAGACCATAGCTGCGGATTTCCTGAGCGCTCATACCCAATGAGGGCGAGAATTGTCCCAGCAAGCCGTGAACAGCGTCAATGGGGATTTCCCAGATGCGGAAGAATCCCAGCACATGGTCGATGCGGTAGGCATCAAAGAACTGCGACATCTTTCGGAAACGCTTTACCCACCACGAGCAGCCGTCGGCGAGCATGGCGTCCCAATCGTATGTTGGGAAGCCCCAGTTCTGGCCGTTGGCCGAGAAAGCATCGGGTGGGGCGCCTGCCTGGCCGTTAAGGTTGAAGTAACGCGGCTCAACCCATGCCTCCACGCCGTCGCGGCTGATGCCGATGGGGATGTCGCCCTTGAGCACCACTTGTTTGCTACGCGCATACTCGTGCGCACTATGCATCTGTTGATCTAGCAGATACTGGACAAAGTACCAGAACGACACTTCCTTAAAGATGCGCGTGCGGGCATTGCTCATTGCGGCGATCTCGTGATCCTCAAGGGTGTGGTGGTCGGGCCAATTGCCGAAGCTTGCCGTACCATACTCGTCGCGGTAGTGGCAGAAGGCGGCGTAGGGTACCAGCCAGTCCTTGTTGGCCTTGAAGAAGGCCTTGAAATCGTCGCTATGGAGGATTTCGGTAC
>JAEEGK010016574.1_pt1 | contig 16180 bp, 9 predicted proteins | sample 8958771 | NCBI WGS metagenome assembly JAEEGK01 (sample SAMN16246547, study PRJNA631951) | gut metagenome | biome: gut microbiome; feature: rumen; material: SC-attached | host: Bos | place: Iran: Karaj | collected 2018-10
TTTTCCATAACGGAAAGATTGCCGAGACGTACAACATCGGCGGGTTCAATGAATGGAAGAACATCGACATCATCAAGGTCGTCATCAAGACGGTGGATAAGCTGCTCGGCCGCGCCGAAGGCGAGGACATGAACCTCATCACCTACGTGACGGACCGCTTGGGCCACGATGCCCGCTACGCCATCGATTCCACCAAGCTCCAGAAGGAACTGGGCTGGGAACCGTCCTTGCAGTTCGAGGAAGGCATCGAAAAGACGGTGCGCTGGTACTTGGACAACCAGGAATGGCTGGACAACATCACCAGCGGCGACTACGAAAAGTATTACGAAACGATGTATAAGAATAGGTAATTGAAAAATGGGCAAATTCAATTTCATCAAAACCTCCATCGAGGGTGTGACCATCATTGAGCCGACGGTCTATGGCGACCAGCGCGGCTACTTCATGGAAACTTACAACAAGGGCGAGTTCGATGCGGCCGGCCTCAACATGGTCTTTGTTCAGGACAACGAGTCCAAGAGCAAGAAGGGCGTGCTCCGTGGTCTGCACTTCCAGAAGAAGAACCCGCAGGGAAAACTCGTCCGCGTGATTGAAGGCGAAGTGTTCGATGTGGCGGTGGACCTGCGCAAGGGGAGCCCCACGTTCGGCAAGTGGGAAGGTGTCGTGCTTTCTGCCGAAAACAAGAAGCAGTTCTACATTCCTGAAGGTTTTGCCCACGGGTTTGTGGTGCTTAGCGAAACGGCGACTTTTGTCTATAAGTGCACTCGCCTGTACGACCCGAAGGACGAAGGCGGTCTGATGTGGAACGATCCCGAAATTGGTATTAAATGGCCGGTCGGGAACGGCTTCGAACCGCTCCTTTCTGAAAAGGATACCAAGAATCCGGCTCTTAAGGATTTGAACTTCGCGTTTGATTTGTAGTTTTTAGCCGTTTGTCATTAGTTATTAGATTTTTTCAGTCGGGGCTTTGCCGCCAATTTGAATACTAATGACTGATGACCATTGGCTAATGACTAAATGTCGCTAGTTATTTTGCTATTTTTTATTTACTATGAAGAACATTCTTGTCGTTTGTACTGGTAACATCTGCCGTAGCCCCACAGGGGAGTACCTCTTGAAGAAGGAACTCGGACCGGGCTTCAATGTGATGAGTGCTGGACTTGGTGCATTGGTCGATAACCCTGCACACGAAATTTCGCAAAAAATCGCCATGCAGCATGGTGTGGATATGAGTGCCCACAGGGCTCGTCAAATTAATTTGGATATCCTTAAATGGGCTGATTTGATTTTGGTGATGGAGAACGGACATAAGAGGGAACTTTTGCATAAGTATCCTTGGCTTGAAGGTAAGGTGTTCCGCTATGGTGAATCGCACCAGGTCGATATCCCTGACCCGTACCGCCGTCCGGAAAACGCGTTTGTGTTGGCTTGGAATTTCATTTCGAAGTTGACTCCGTATTGGGTTGAAAAGATTAGGCAAAGTGAAGCCAAATAAATCAAAAAGGAAACGTATGAATAAAATTGGTATTGCTCTTTGTGGTGTAGCCGCAGCAGTCTTGAGTGGTTGCTTTGCTGCTCCGCAAATGCGAATGAGTATTCCCGAAGATTCCACGACCTATAATGGAATCTCGTTCAAACTTCATTCCATTGAGAAGGGGGACATGGGTGAATCTGTGGCTGTTGCTGCAAATCCCCAAGAAGGTAATTTGGCCGATCTCATGGTGGATTCTCTTCCGGACTTGGAATATAGGATTGGACCTCTGGACCAGGTGCAGGTCGTTGTTTGGGAACATCCGGAACTTACTTCTCCGATGGGTCAGTATCAGCCAGCAGGTCAGAAGGTAACGACGGACGGCAAGTTGTTCTATCCGTATGCGGGTGAACTTCAGGCAGCAGGCCTTACGGCTCAGGAACTTCGTCTTGAAATTACGAAGCGCCTTTCCGACAAGATTTTGAACGATCCGCAGGTGGATGTGCGTGTGACTGGTTACCACAGCCGCAAGGCTTTTGTGACCGGCGCCGTGAACAGACCGGGTTATGTAAGCTTTGATGAAAACCCGATGACTCTCCCGGACGTAATTGCTGAAGTTGGCGGATTTAACGAAAAGGCTGACCCCGCATTTGTTCAAATTCGTCGTGGTGATAAAATCTATAATATCAACTATGTCAGTGCGTTCAGTGACAACATTGCCATCGACCGCATCCTCGTGAAGCCGGGTGACCAAATTTTCGTTCCGTTAAGGGCTGATACTGAAAGGGATAGAAAAGTTTATGTTCTCGGTGAAGTGGCGCGCAGTGGCATTGTCCGTATGGACAATTACATGACCTTGGCTGAAGCTCTCGCTGCGGCTGGTGGTGTGAACGCAAGGGATGCAACCTCAAGAGGTATTTATGTTATTAGAAATACCGCTGTGGATAAGATCGATATTTTTCAGTTGAATGCGAAGAATGCTATGGCCCTTGCTATGGCGGACCGCTTTGAAATGAATCCGCGCGATATCGTATATGTCGATGCTTCTGGCCTTGCAACATGGAACCGTCTCCTTGGCTTGATTTCCCCGACACTTACCGCTATCCAGAATACTACTAATACTGTTTACTACATGTCGCAGATCAGTAGAAATGGCTGGAGTAATCCGAAAACGACTACAACAAGTGGAAGCTCTTCAAAGCAGGCATCGACATCAACGACAACGACTACGACAAGCAAGTAACACGTGGGTATCGGTATGATTAACTTGATTTTGTGCGGTGGCAGCGGTACGCGCCTTTGGCCGATTAGCCGTTCTCTCATGCCGAAACAGTTCGCCCGTCTTTTTGACGGGGCGTCCCTGTTCCAACGTACGGTAAAGACAAATTCACGTATTTGCAGCGCGCAGTATATTGTCAGTAATGCGGAACAGTATTTCTTGGCTAAGGATCAGCTCGAAGAAGTGGGTGCCACTCATGCTCGGTTTCTTTTGGAACCGGTGGGCCGCAATACGGCTCCGGCAATTGCTCTTGCGTGCCTCGGTCTCAACCCGGATGATGTTGTTCTTGTTTCGCCATCCGACCATGTGATTCGCAAAGCTGATGCTTACGAAGAATGCTTGCGCAAGGCCGAAGAATTTGCTACAAAAGGATTCTTGGTCACGTTCGGCATTACTCCGACAGGCCCGGAAACGGGTTACGGATACATCGAAGCGAACGGCGAAGATGTCAAGCGCTTTGTCGAAAAACCGGACTTGGAAACTGCCAAGAAGTACGTCGCTTCTGGAAGATTCTTCTGGAACAGCGGTATCTTCTGCTTCAAGGCTTCGACGTTCCTTGATGAACTAGCGAAGTTTTCTCCAGACATTCTGTCTGCGGCGAAGGTTGCGTTTGCGAATGCCAAGAAAGAAAACAAGGGTGCTCTTGTCCGTGTTGATCATGACGACATGATGAACATTCCTTCGAACTCGATTGACTATGCTGTGATGGAAAAGTCTTCCAAGGTGAAGGTTGTTCCGAGTGATATCGGCTGGTCTGATCTTGGCGCGTTCGACTCTCTCTATGGCGAATACGACCACGACGAAAACGGAAACAACTTGAACGCGAAGCACTTGGCAATTGGTTCCAAGAATTCTCTCGTGCTGGGCGGTCAGCGTCAGATTTGCACGATTGATTTGGACAACATGTTGATTGTCGATACGCCGGATGCTCTCTTGGTCGCTCCGCTTGCGAGTAGCCAGAAGGTGAAGAAGGTTGTTGACGAGCTCAAGGCTCGTGGTTCCGATTTGCCGACGGTTCCACAGACGGTCAATCGTCCGTGGGGTACATACTCCGTGCTCGAATCGTCGGACCGTTACAAGATGAAGCGCATCGTCGTGCGTCCGGGCGAACGCCTCTCGTTGCAGAAGCATTTGCACCGCTCGGAACATTGGGTTGTTGTTAGCGGTACTGCAACATGCACTGTTGGCGACAAGGTGTTTTACGTGCGTCCGAACGAATCGACGTATATTCCTTCGGGAACGGTTCACCGCTTGCAGAACGAAGGCAAACTCCCGCTCGTGATTGTTGAAGTCCAGGTCGGCGAATACACCGGCGAAGACGACATCATCCGTATGCAGGACGATTACAAGCGCTCTTAGGAGTAGGCGGTAGGAAGTAGACAGTAGGAAGTCTTAAAGAATGGCGGGCCTCATGGCTCGCCTTTTTGCAATGTCATCCTGAACCCGTAAGGTGAAGGATCCAGTGCAGAACCTTTAGCGTGTCATCCCGGCCTAGGCCGGGATTGTCTTTTATAAAACAAAAAAAAGCGAACCTCACGGTCCGCTTTTTGTCCTAAAACCTATAACCTACAACCTAAGACCTAACCTAGAACTGGCTGAGGAATCTCTGGTCGTTGGCCGTCAAAAGTCCGATTTCCGGGATTTCGTGGCGGAGCATGGCGATACGGTCAAGACCGAAACCGAAAGCAAAGCCAGTGAACTTTTCGGAATCAATGCCGCAGTTCTTGAACACGTTCGGGTCCACAGAGCCGCAACCGCCGATTTCCATCCAGCCGGTGCCCTTGCAACGGCGGCAGCCCTTGCCTCCGCAGAATACGCAGCTCACGTCCATTTCTGCAGACGGTTCCGTGAACGGGAAGAAGCTTGGACGGAAGCGCGTCTTGACGCCTGCGCCAAAGAGTTTGTTCATGAACACCTGGAGCACGCCCTTGAGGTCTGCGAAGCTGATGTTTTCGTCAACGACAAGACCTTCGCACTGCTGGAACATCGGGGCGTGGGTGGCATCGTTATCGACGCGGAACACATGGCCCGGAGCAATCATGCGGAAAGGCGGCTTGTGCGTTTCCATGTAGTGAATCTGGGTGCCCGACGTGTGCGTGCGGAGCATGACCTTGTTATCGACGTAGAACGTGTCCTGCATGTCGCGGCTTGGATGGTCGGGCGGAGTGTTGAGCGCTTCAAAGTTGTACCAATCCGTTTCGATGTCGCGACCGAAATCTACATCAAAACCCATCTGCGCAAAGAAGTCGATGATTTCTTCGCGAACGTCGTACAGCGGATGCGTAGAACCGGCGGCGATGCCGGTACCCGGGAGCGTGATATCGACAGCACCGCTGGCGAGCTTCTTCTGGAGGGCTGCTTCGTTTGCAGTTTCGATAGCCTTGTCGATAGCTTCGGAAACGGCAACCTTCAGTTCGTTCACGAGCTTGCCGTAAGCGGGGCGTTCTTCGGCGCTCAAGGAACCCATCTGCTTCATGAGGTCGGTGACGGCGCCTTTCTTGCCGAGGTACTTTACGCGGAGATTGTTGACCGCTTCTTGATTGGTGAGGTCCGTTTGTGCAAGTTCTGCATCAAAGGCCTGCTTGACATTGTTAATAGCTTCACTCATAGTGCAGCGAAATTTAGAAAAATAGCGGCTGTCTTGCACGTACTTTAGTGAAAAAAGTGCAAATACAGGGAAATGGGTTGTGAGGTATGGGAAGAATTAAGAAAGGGTGTGATGATGTCATCCCGGACTCTGTTCCGGGAGGGCATCTCCTTACACGTCTCGAATTACAGATACATTTTGCATCTAAAGATCTTCGTTGCAGATATCGCCTAAAGTCGTCTGAATGTCGAAAATCGAATCCGGATTCAGACTATAGAAAGTCTTTTGCCCCTCGCGTCGGGCTGTTACGAATTTCCCATCGACAAGAGCCTTCATGTCGTGCGAAAGCGTCGGCTGCGATACTCGGAAAGCTTTCAGAATTTCCGAGGCACACATTTCGCCATTGGCATTTGAAAGCAAATTGATGATTTTAAGACGCTTGGGTTCGGCAAGAACCTTGAGCTGTTTTGTAATTTTTGTGTAATTAATCTTATTCATGTATTTAAATATAGAAATTTTTCTATATAAGTCAATATGATTCGTTTTTTTTGGGGGGAGACTGTTAATAAAAAAGCTCCCCGGCGGGGGAGCTTTTGATGAATCTAGAAAACTATATTACCAATTGTTTGAGCATTTAATACCTGGAGGTTGTTCTTTATTGCCAGTTCCTGTTATGGGTGGTAGAACTTCTAAAATTAACTGATCGGTTTTTCCACATTCCGGATCAACATCTACAGCTGTATTATACATGAATGGATCTCTTTGGATTCCGTTAACCTTAACGAGGCAATTGTTGTAATCGTATTGAAGGACCGGGCATTCACATACTAGACGCCCTCTACCAGATATACACTTGACTGTGTGTATGCCTACATCGAATGTTTTTGAATCACCATAGCCTAATTCGGCGACGGTTCCGCTTTGTTGACTCTTAAATGCAACATTGAAATTACAAGAAGCTATGTTTTCATTCTTGTCGGTCGCTTGCAATTTGTATTGTTTGGTCCCGGAACCGTTGTTGTCGTAGAAAACGAGGTCTGAACTCTTTTCTAGGTCTCCGTCAAATATTTTATATGCACACTCGTCGCAATTTTTTACAGTTGGTATAACAACAATTGGATCGGATGTATTTTGGTCGGTAATAGTTGCTGGACAAGTTAATTCTATAGGTGATTGCACAGCTCTTGTGTATATACATTTACTATCTCCGATTTGGGCTGTGTAGTAGTATGTTCCCGCTTTTCCTGGGGAATAGGTGTAATAAATAGGATCGTTCCCAGAACCGGATTGTGTGTGTCCGTCAATTGTTTGTGTATGTCCAAGATTGTCGATGATTATTTCTGTATTAAATGTACAGTTGAAACTAAGATTGTCCGGATTATTTACGTATGCGGTGAACTTCCCGTTGTTATTGACAAAGCTTTTGTCGCAATCAAGAGTTGGAGGTGTTTTCTCTTTGTCTTGGACGGTAAATCCCGCTTCACAAGGAGATATCTGCGACCAATTACCTATAGTAAACTCTACTTTGTACTTGTAATCCCCGCTTTCTGGTTTTTCTTTGGGGTAGCGGTATGTTAGGAGTTCGCCCATTTTGGCTGTTCCTTTTTTAACGACGGAATCTGTGGTTGTTGGTGTTGTTAATGTGACCTGATAGTTTATGTTAAAACTAGTCCAACCGGGGCCCGGCATGGCTTGTCCGTATTTAAAACTGAATGTTGGAGCATTTGTACCATAAGAGATTGTTTCTTGGCCAGAAGGAATACTACAGAACAAGTTGTTCCCTGGTTTTACACCTGGAATTGAACAACTGTCGGATACGTTTTTTCTTTTTATGGTTACTGTAAATGAAGGCGCGGTGCTATTTGGATCGTACCAATAAAAACCATACCCTTGTTTGTATGTCAAATACATTGTTTCGCTACAGCTTACATCTTCTTCTGATTCTATATTCAAGTCGGTTGATTTGTAGGTACATGTGACCTCTGGGGGCTGGTTATTTATTTTGATTTCCCACCCTTGAGCATAGGAATAATTCGCATTTTCTGCACATTTCAAATCGAGCTTGTTTTGGCAATGGCTATTTATATGCAGGTTGTTTATGTTAATGTTTTTATCGCTTGTTATAATGACTTTTGATACTTCTTCTTGATTAAAACCGGAAGATCCATCATCAATGTTATTAACGTTTATGTCTGTTGGGCCTGTTTTATCGATTGTTCTTATAGAGCTTCTCATTCCATTGGATGATTGCAATTGAATTTTTAGACTTGCTCCAAGATCTTGATTTGGTTGCATGTTGTCTTTTTCAATATGAATATGGAGCTGGGCGCTACGCATGTTGATTTTTCCGCCAGGAATAGGGAATTCATAAGGAATATTTGCGGCTAAGTACTGTTGGTCTTTATAAATTTCGATGTCTTTGGAACAAGAGACGGTATCTTCTCCAACACGAAAGAAGTTACAACTGTAATAGTCTTGTGCGAGGTCTAGACTTGTTTGGTCTCCTGGACATACGACTTTGACGGATGCTTCCCATCTTTTCTTGTTTCCATAGCGGTTTCCATGATCTCCTGCTTCTGTGAAATGGTATTGTTCTCCGCTAGGTATTTTGGCTCCAAGGCTGTCCAGTTGGCCAACGTCTTTTGTTGAGGTGCAATAAGATGAATTATCTGATGTTGTATTGTCACAACCGTTATAGTAGTAATCCATAATACAGTTTTTTTCGGAGAACCAATCGGAACCACCGTTTACTATCGTAACTTCTGGAAGAACATCTGTATTTATAGGAACATGGTTGTAGTCTTTGAATTGGCATTTTATACTGGGCACTTCACTACATACATCGTTTAATAACGACGAAATCCACAGGTTTTCATAAATCTTGAAATCTGGATCAGCCAAGCTGATTCCCGCGAAAGAGTGATTGTTGGAATTGCAAGAGAAACTTCCAACATTTAATTCGCCGCTCCAAGTCTTGTTGCTGCCGATATCACCGATTTGTGCAGTGACTTTCAATAAATCATTTTCGTCAATGACAAATCTGACCTTGATAAACGTTTTGTTTGTTATCGAGAGAGGTGTACCTTCTTTTGTCGTTACGAGTTTGCAGTTGCCTTCAGTTGTATTTTTGATGGATTGTCCTTGAACTTTGCATACACGGAATGTCAATTCACCAGTGCTGCCTGGTTTGCTGGTTCCATAAATATTCAGAATCAAATGTTCGTTGCCATTGCTTCTGAATATGAGTCCCGAATTCAGTAGATCACTAGTGTTAGATTTGTCTATGATTCCTGTCTGAACAAGGGCGTTCATTGTACCAAATAGGCCAACGCTTTTGTTTCTTAGAATGATAGAAGGACTGTCCTGTGTATTTGATGCGTAAATAGAGCCGCTAGTTCCAAAAGTTGGGCGAACATAGGTCGCATTATCTCCAGTCCCCTTGTTATGGTATGTCATAAGCCATTTGGACTTGGGCTGTTTGCTGTTTTTCGGTTGGCACGCTTGAGCTCCGTTCAATACTGTTGCGCAGGTATCTACGCAATCTTCAACGTAGGCTCCACAGAACGCCGTTGTTGCTGTGAAGTCTTCGTAATAACATAGGTATTCCTTATTGAAAACCGCTGATATGGTGTGTGGTCCATAGAATACAAAAACAGGCTCGTTTTCTGTGGTAGTCGGGTCTTGACAATTGTTGCCGGTACATGTCCAGTATCTAAAGTGGTTTTTGTCTTCTCCATATTCCTCATGAGAGAAAACGACTGGTGTCCCTGCAAGAACTTTGAATTTGCACGTACTGTCAGATGGACAAGTTTCATCTAAAGAGTAGTCTTGTTCTTTAATGCGAATATAGGTACTCTTTTCTTGCGCATATTGTGTTTTGACGGTTAGCTCTATTTTTTTACGCTTGATGGAGGCGTATAGAGTTGCTTCCGTGCCGCCTACAGGATTGGTTATTCTGTTATTGCTTGAAGGAATAATGACTTCACATTCGGAAGGAACATCATTTGCATAGACGGCAGCTAACGAAATGGGGGTGTTTGTTAGGCACTTCCAACTGTTATTGGTCATATTGACGCTACATCCGGTTCCTGTGGCGGTTACCCATTCATTGTTGTAATAATCGCAGTCTGGACGCTCTAGAACTTCATTATTACAAATTTCATTGTCCGATGAAAATACGTTGCAGTAATCAGAAATGGATGCTCTTGTAATATTTGTACGAGCTTTGAGATAAACGTGATATGTCGTTTCTGTCTGCGCTAGCTGGCAATGTTCTGTAGGGGTTGTAAGTGTGAGATACATATCACCATCGTCGGCCATTTCGCTAGTGGTAATTCTTAAAATATCCACATCTCGTTCAGAGTTGCTTGCTGGCAGTTTAACTGTGTATCGTTTACCGCCACTGCCACTGCGTTCAGTAGTAATTCCAGATTGCGGCACTATTGTCCATCCTGGATACACTTCGTTCAGAGACACATCAAATGTGAGGTTTCTGCTAGCCTTTCCGACATGCACTGTAATGACAGCTTCGCCATTTAAGGTTAAGGCTTGTGTTAAGGGTGCTTTGAATTTAACTTCTGGAACTGCTCCAGTAACATCATTTATAACGACATAAAACGGATGGGTTCCATAATTTGGTGACGTATAGTTACATACGTAATGTCCTGGTGTCAATAAGTGTGATTCGTCTCCGTCATAAAGCGGTTCAGTAGTATTGAAATTGCCGTTGCATTGGACTCTGTTTGGCGTTTTTTGTTCTGTTGCTCCATTTAAATTCAAAACGGAGTAGTAATCTTTGAGTCTTCCGGGTGCATCTTTTGAAAGATAGATGATTCGCGGAAGTACTAGAATAGAAGGATCCACGTTACTCGCTGTGTTCTCTGCAATAGTTTCGGTTGATTTGTATTGTGATTCAATAGTAACGTTCAATCGAGGGGCTATGGAAACAAAATAAGGATCCATCTTGTCAATTAAACCATCGTTTTCATCTTCATCGTCATCAGATATTGGATTCCCGTTTATGTCACCGCAATTTGTGACTGATGCTGGACAAATAACGCCATTTTGTGTCAGCGTATCGAGTAGTTGTTGGTTGAATAATATTGGCCTGCTGTTTGTAATAGAAGAAATTTTGGCACAATTTTCTGCAACGGCGTAAAGGGAACCTTGAAAGTTAGCATGTCCGAAATTGAATCCGTTTGTGCCCGGTTCTATTTGGGGCTTTCCGCCAATCATGTTAATAGTGGAACTTCCCACATCTCTTAGGGTGTATATAAAGTAATTGTATGTTTTGTAGTCTTTCCCCTTAATCATGGCGTTCGCTCCCTGAGATAAGTACAGGAAAACGTAGCTGTCTTCACCTGTACTTCTTTTTCCTGTTGGAGGAAGTTCCATTTCATGATTCTCGGGATGGTTGGTTATGATGATGATGAATTTTCCTTTCAATTCGCTGTTATGATCAATCTTCTCTGTGGAACGAACTTTTACAACAAGGAATCCGTTATAAACTTTTGATGTGTCGTTTTTAGATTGTTCGTAACACGTATTCATATTGGTAACGAAGTTTTTGTCTATAACGGTAATATTTTTGGCGCAACCTCTAGATGCATAAGTGTTGAATTTGTCGTAAGCGGTTACGAGAATGTCATCCACTTTATATGGGGCGTTGTCGCAACCAGGCTTTTTTTCCCAAATGGCATCGCAGATTTTCTTGACAGAGTCCGCACAAGTGATTGGTTTTGGAGAAAACGATCGAGAGACTGATCCTTTTGATTTGAACCAAGGGGTGACATGAAGCTTAGGACGACCGTAGTTGTCTTCCCCTGCATCGCAGTATGGTGAGAGTTTTTTGGAATAACCTGTTCCGTATTGAAAATCGTGAGGATATTTAAAACCGCCGACATAGAAATTGGTTCCATCAAAAGAGACGTCAGTTACGTTTGGGGCTACGTAGAAATAATATTTGTCATCTGCGGCAGAAACCGGGACATACGGCATGTAATTACTCCATCCATTCCCTGAAAAGGATCTACTTTCACGCAAGGTTGTGTAATCGATGGAGGGGTAAGCGTCAGGAAGATAAACTTTGGAAATGGAAGAGTCTCCGAGAACAAGTTTTGTGTATTTGTCGGAAAAATCTCCACCTTTTGTCGTGAAAGAATTGTTGTGAGAAGCCCAAACATCGCCTTTGACTATAAATGGTTTTGCGTAACTATATGCTTGATTATATTGAGGTGTCTGCATCTCTGCTAGTTGAATTTGGGATATTGAGGAATCAATACAAAGGTTTCCTTTAATTGTAATAGGTGAACTTCCTGTTCCCATGTGGGTCTTAAAAAGGTTTTTGACGGTCATGTTTCCGCCAATTAAAATTTGTTTGTCTCCGTTTTTTGAGTGCTCGACGATTCCATCAAAGTAAGCGTGACGCGATATGGTTGTGTCAGTTGGTCTTGATCCAAATTCATGAGCTGTTCCGCCAACAAAGAGGCTTCCTGCTTTGATTCCGTTATCGGCATAGAAATCGCTTCCGATACATCCTGAACCTAAAATATTGACATTATTACCGGAGAGCCTTCCTATACCTGTAATAATGATGTTTTTATTAACTGTAGGAGGGTTGCCGTGCCAGTTTCCGTTGATAAGCATGGATGAAATTTCGACTTCACCATGGTTTCTGACAGAGCCGCCAAAATACGCATAGTCGTAATTGAGTTTCTTTTTTTCGACGGGAGGCTTAATTTGATAAAGACCGGAAACATTAAAAATAGCTGCTTCGGTATGTTTGGAGTTGTTTCGCGAATTTCCTTCGGAAAGAATCTTTAGTTTGAATCCGCCATGCTCATCTTTGCTTACGCCAGTTAGCCATACATTGAAATTTTGTTTGTCATTAATTTGTGTGACAACTCGATTGTTTAGCGAAATAGGGGTTTTGTTGTTTAAAATGTATTGGCGAATAATTGCACCGACGTCGTTTGCGTTGTTCGTCATCCATGCACGAACGCTTTGGATACCGGCAATAGCGCTTTGCCGGGATTCCTGTATTTGCATTCTAGAGGCCGAAGACTTGTTTTCGGATGTAAGCCACTTGAATGTTGCTGTTGCGGCAATGGTCGCAATCAGCATAAACATGAGGACGGTTATAAGAGAAACACCTTTTTTATTGAACATGGTTTCGCTCCTTAGTCTCTAAGTCCATTGCTTGGAATAGGTATAATTACGGTTTCTGCTCCGGTCTCTCCGTTTTTGATAACGGCAATTTCCATTTTGATGGCCTTTGCGTTTGTTTTTATCTTAGGGTCGCAACAGGGACTGTTGTTAGGGCAAGTTCCTTCGGAAGATTGAGTGGGACAATTTAAGAACCTGTAATTTGAACTCGGAATTTTTTTGAGCCTTAAATCTGTAATTTTGATGGAACCGGTTGAGGCAACTGGTGAAAATAATGCGAATGTAAATCCTAAACAAACATTTTCGATTGTATTGCTTGTTGTAAAACGCATTCTACGGTGTCCAGTATCAATATTCCCGCTTGTGGTTGGTGGATAGAATTGAAAATCATTTAATTCGTCTGGCTTTTGTCCGTTTTCTGCATATCGGAAACCTACAGACATGAGATCTCGTTCGGGACAGAATAATCCAGTTGGGTCATCTGCAACTCTGGGCATGGAGAATGAAATTTCGTATTCGATGTGGGGCTCTAAAGTCACTTTGTTGCATTGAGCATTCCATGAACCGACGTCATTATCGGTGGCCATAAATACTTGATTGATTTTGATTAGATTTGGGTTGTCAATGGCTTCGTTATTTTGGAGATCGTAATTTATGTAAAAGCCAGAAAGTGAATCTATGGTGTTATCTTCTAGGTGGGCTACATTGAGTGGTTCTATCTTGTCTCCATCCAAGCGGGGGACTAATCTAAAACTTCTATCGGCTTCGTTTGGTGAGGGGAGTACGCTGACAGCATTGACTTCTGTAGTTGGGGTACCCGGAGTAAGTTTAAACTTGTGAATATCTTCGGCGACAATGACAACATTTGGATCTTGTGATGGACAATCTTCGTTTTCGGCTAATGCGTTGAAACTTTTGCATGATCTTTTTAGAACATGGTCTTCGACAAACCATGTCACTTGTTCAATAGCATTAAAATGCCCTTGCTCATCGTAGCGAATACGACGCATGGCGATAGAATCTGTTTCATTTCTCGCAACAATATTAAAAGAAGATGAATCTCTGGCCGATTCCGTATCGTTATCGGGATCCATATAAATATCATGTTTGTGGGTTGTATCTATGTTATTATAATTGGGGTTATTGGGATCATCATTTTCTTTGGAGCTTTTGGCTCCTAGTTGTGCGATGTCTTCTTCTAGCATTGAACCCACGTTTCCTGCTACTTGAGAAGCCTCCAACATGTTCTGCGTACGGACTCGCATTCTTGTGCTATCGCTGAAAGCCTGACCTGCAATGAGGACAATACCCCCAAGTAGAGCTATATAGACCATAAGCTCCATGAGGGTGAAACCTGCTTTTTTTCTTGAGCCCCAACAAATCATTTCATTTCCTCTACACCACATCGTTTTTACTATTAAAAATAAGTTTTTTGAATGTAAAATGAAAAAAAATTTTTTCAGCGTGCTAAGTATCACCCCAAAATTCCCCCCAAAAAGCGCATTTTCGGGGGGTGGACAAAAAATTGGGTGTTTTTGGGGGTGTAAAATGGCTAGAAGGCTTCGTGGTTTCCGTTTTTTCGCTTGCAGTGGCTTTTCAGTTTCTGCAGTTGTGGTTGTCACTGTTTGAGCAGGAGCGTTTTCGATTTGAATTTACAAGTCACTGTGGCGTCGCCTGTGACTATGAATGTTCCATTTTCATCGCAGGGGGAGCCTTTCCAAGTTTCGGAGTTTTTCAAATATCCAGCGGCAGGACGAGCCCAGAACGTCAACTTTGTCCCCTCTTTCACAGGTTTCGAAAGGTCCATATTCTCATTTTTCGATTCTATCGTACCATTTTCAGGTTGAACTATGGTAATCTTATAATATTTTGGTGCTTTTACTTGCGGAATGGGCGTGTTGGCGTTGCTCTTGTCGAGTACCGGGCGAACCGTGTATCCCATAAAGCGTGTACCGCCGCCCTCTCCTGCAAAATCAGACGATTTGGGACCGATGCTGATACCATTTGCTCCGCGCGACTCCGTGCGGCCAAGATTTGATAACCAATAGTAGCATTTTTTGCCCCTGTCTTTGATATCGCCCCACCACAGCCCTGAAGCGGGCAGGAAAATATGCGTGTCGGACAAAGTATATGATGCCAATGGAGTTTGTCCTTTATAGGCTCGCTTGTTTTTGTTGGCTTTTGCTTTTGCCTTGTAAAATACCCAGCCGTTCACGCCAGTGCCGTTGTAATTTTCAGTCCATACGCCGTAGCAGTTTTTATACAGTTCCTCCCAATCTTTTTGTGTCGGCATACGCCATTTACCGCCCCAGTTGGCCGCTGCAACATCGTCGGCAGTTTCGAGGGTTTTCTTGTTGTCGCCGACGAATGTTACTCCCGAATACCATATAGCGCCCTTCAGTTGGTCGTCAAAAGTGTATTTGTTGACATTGAACCAGTCGGGGCCTTTTTTCACGCCATCTCTGCCATCCATTTTAGCATCATTCATGTATGCGTACGACGACCATTCATAGACGGTTTTGGGTTTGGTTTCGCCCCAGGCGAAATAGTCGCCAAGTCCTTCGGGTTTGTCTGCGCCAACATTCGAGATCGCCCATAGCGTGCCCGAAGGCAATCCTAAATCGACATATTGCGGTGTAAATTGTTGGTCTGCAGCTATTGCGTTTGCAACTGCAAATAATGTTAATGCTGCGAATATTTTTTTTAAAAGCATTTGTTTTAGTCTTCCCTCGGCTCAAAAAAGTCCTTATAACATTTACTTTTTGAATATACCTTTATTTATGCTTCATAAAAAACTTGAATAAAAAAAGGAACCCCGAAGGGTTCCCTTTTAAAAGGAGATTCCCACCTAAAGGTGGCCATGCGCACTATGGAACAAAGTTCCAAGTGCTGTCCGCCCGGTTGGAGCCGGGAATGACATCCGGATTACTTGATGATCAACATGCTGTCGTCCCAAGCCTCTCGTGAGACTCCGCACCTATGGTGCGGGAGGAGGGCTTTATGCCCTCCGTTCGTCGAACGAAATCGTTGTTTTTAGAGATGCGCCAGCCTATGGCTGCCGCAGCTCTTAACAAGGATTTGGAGGCGAAGCAAAAATGGAACCTTTTCAGGTTCCATTTTTAATCTCATTATATGTTAATCGTTTATTTAACGATTAACATAGATTCGTCCCAAGCCTCATGTTTTTCGAGGCCGAGGAGGTTCGCGGTCGTGGCTGCGATGTTGGAGAGACCCCAGTCGCCTTCCTTGAGGCCGAGCTTGCCGCCCGTTACGTTATCGTAAAGGATGCAAGGAACCTTGTTGAGGGTGTGGCTGGTCTTGGCCTTGAAGGTACCGTCCTTGTTGACCTTCGGCATGCCGGTCTTCTTGTCGATTTCGTACATTTCGTCGGCGTTACCGTGGTCAGCCGTGATAATAGCGACACCGCCGAGGGCGTCAATCACCGGGAGGAGGCGGGCGAGGCCGATATCCACAGCTTCGATAGCCATCGTGGCAGCGCGGAAGGAACCGGTGTGGCCCACCATGTCGCCGTTCGGGAAGTTGCAGCGGAGCGTCTGGTACTTGCCGCTCTTCAAGGCTTCGATCATGGCATCGGTGATTTCGGCGGCCTTCATCCACGGGCGCTGTTCGAACGGAACAACGTCGGATTCGATTTCGAGGTAGGTTTCGCCGTCGAACT
>JAEEGK010016575.1_pt1 | contig 16180 bp, 13 predicted proteins | sample 8958771 | NCBI WGS metagenome assembly JAEEGK01 (sample SAMN16246547, study PRJNA631951) | gut metagenome | biome: gut microbiome; feature: rumen; material: SC-attached | host: Bos | place: Iran: Karaj | collected 2018-10
GCTGGAGAGGGCTGCAGCGATGTTTCCGGGCACTTCCGACTGCTTGACGAAGCCCGAGAAGGAGCTGTACGAAAACACGTCTCCGCAATCGTCCTTGATCCAGAGCAGGCCATCGTCGCCGAAGGTCAGGGAAACAATATTGTTGCTCTGAAGGTCCCCTTTTTCGACGGTATATGAGAAGGCCTTTCCGTTCTTGCCCACCCGTACCAGCCCCCTGGCCGAGGTGGCGATCCAAAGGGAGCTGTCGGCAGGGCTAATTGCCGATGTGTTAACGTTTTGTGATTCTGAAACCATGTTTCAAAAATAAACACTATATTTGGAAAAACAAAAATTTAGAGATGAGAAAATTCCTTGCCCTTGCCGCAGCTTTATCGTTTTCCCTTTTCCTGAATGCCAAAGAATACACCGTCGCCTCGCCCGACCAAGGGCTGAAAGTGACCGTGCAGACCGGGGAAAAACTTCTCTGGAGCATCTCCCTCGACGGGAAGGTCCTGCTCTCCCCCTCCGAAGCATCCCTCAACCTCGGGGACGGAAGCACGATGGGCTCAGGAACCAAATTCCGCAAGGCGGTACGGAAGAGCGTCTCCCGCACGGTCGATGCCCTGTTCTTCAAGAGGTCGTCCGTCCTCGAAGAATACAACGAACTCCGCCTCCAGGCCAGGGATTTCGATTTCGTGGTAAGAGTTTTCAATGACGGTGCCGCATATCGGTTCGTAACCAGGAAGACCGTCAACATCGTAAGCGAGACTGCCGACTTCGTCTTCCCCGAGGACCATACAGCCTGGGTCCCCTATGCGAGAATCAGCCGGAACGGAGATCCGTTCTTCAACTCGTTCGAGAATCACTACGAGCGCATCCATCTTTCCGAATGGGACAAGACAAGGATCGCCTTCCTGCCCATAACTGTCAGCGGCACAGACGGAGTCAAGCTCTGCATCACCGAGACCGATCTCAGGAACTATCCGGGAATGTATCTGAGCAATGCCGATGGCGATAAAAAACTGCAGGCCGTCCACGCCGGCTATCCCAAAGAAGTCGAGCAGGGCGGGCATAATATGCTGCAGGGCGTGATAAAGGCCCGCGAGCCTTACATCTACCAAGGCGAGAAGGGAGCGGACCTGCCCTGGAGGGTGGTGGTAGTTGCCAAGGAAGACAGGAAATTGGCCGACAACGACCTGGTATGGCGCCTGTCAGCCCCTTCTACGGGGGATTATTCCTGGGTACGCCCCGGAAAAGTGGCCTGGGACTGGTGGAATGACTGGAACATCACCGGCGTCGATTTCGAATCCGGGGTCAACAACGACACTTACAAGTACTACATAGATTTCGCGTCCGAGAACGGAATCGAATATGTAATCCTGGACGAGGGCTGGTCGGTCAAGAATGCTGCCGACCTTATGCAGGTGGTCCCGGAAATCGACCTTCCTATGCTCTGCAAATACGCTGCGGAAAGAGGAGTGGGATTGGTGCTGTGGGCTGGATACTGGGCCTTCAACCGCGATATGGATGCCATCTGCGAACATTACTCCAAGATGGGCGTGGTGGGCTGGAAGATAGATTTCATGGACAGGGACGACCAGCGTATGGTGGCCTTCTATGAGAGGGCGGCACGCACCGCTGCCAAATACCATCAGTTCGTGGATTTCCACGGAGCCTTCAAGCCTTCGGGGCTTACCCGCACATATCCCAACGTGCTCAACCACGAGGGTGTGGCCGGCCTCGAGAACCTGAAATGGGCAAAAAAGGGATACGACCAGGTAACCTACGACGTCACCATCCCCTATGTCCGTCTGGTGGCCGGGCCCGCCGATTACACCCAGGGAGCTATGCGCAACGCCACCAGGAACAACTACTACCCCTGCAACTCCGAGCCTATGAGCCAGGGCACACGCTGCCGCCAGCTGGCCGAATACGTGGTCTTCGACGCACCCTTCACTATGCTCTGCGACTCCCCCAGCAACTATATGAAAGAGCCCGAATGCACCGCCTTCATTGCCTCCATTCCTACGGTATGGGACGAAACCATCGCCCTTGACGGCCGTATAGGAGAATATGTGGTGATGGCCAGGCGCAGCGGTTGCAAATGGTATCTGGCAGCGATGACCGACTGGAACGAAAGGGATATCACCATCGAAATCCCCGCCGGCATTCCTGACGGTGCCGAGGCCACGCTCTGGCGCGATGGCGTAAACGCCCACCGCAACGCCCAGGACTACAAGAAAGAGAAGGTCCGCATCCAGGGCGGAAGCATCTCCGTCCACCTCGCCCCCGGCGGCGCCTGTGTGCTGGAATTCTGAATGAGTCAAAAACGAAAAATGCCAGGCATGCAGCCTGGCATTTTTCGTAGCCTCTACAGGAATCGAACCTGTATTTAAGGTTTAGGAAACCTCCGTTCTATCCGTTGAACTAAGAGGCCATACTGCGGCCGATGCCGCAATCAATTACTTCTCGTCCTTGACGATGATCTGACGTCCGCGGTAGTAACCGCACTCAGGACATACCCTGTGATACATTACGGTAGCACCGCAATTAGGGCAGGTAGCAAGAGTAGGAACGGGAGCGAAATCGTGGGTACGACGCTTGTCCCTGCGCTGCTTTGAAAGTTTGTGTTTCGGATGTGCCATTGTTCTATATTTTATTTATTGTTATTTCAAAATGTCCTTCAGCGCTGCGAATGGGCTGCTGCTTGCTGCTGCCTCCTCTGACGCCTCCTCGGTACTAAGGTACTTCAGGGCCTCGGGATTGCACTCCCCTTCGGGATGCACCCTGCGCATAGGCAAGGAGATGCAGGTGTAATCGTACACGAACTGGGTCAGATCCAACTCGGGAGAGCCATCGGGGATCATCACGATCTCCCTGTCGCCGGCATCGGCCGTTTCCTCTCCTTCGCCGAACTTCACGCTCAGCTTGAAACCCGTATCGACTCCCAGTTCCAGCTCCTCCAGACATCTGTCGCAGAGGACGGTGACCTTTCCGCATATGGAAGCATCCACACCGAAAAAGCGCAACGACTTTTCGACGTGCACGTCCACCACGAGATCCGCATCGAGTATCTCCGAGTTTCCGCAGTTGCCAAAGAACTTTCCATCGGCACGCCAGTTAAACTGTGTGCCGCCTTGTGTCAGGCCACTAAGGGGTATAACAAAGGGTTGCAAAGGTACGAATTTTTTTTCTATTATCAATCAGCGTTGTCACTATTTCTTTTACGCGCAAGGGGATCCAGCAGAATCTTGCGTATGCGCATATGGTGAGGGGTGACCTCCACGAGCTCATCCTCCTGTATGTATTCCAAAGCCTCTTCCAGAGAGAATTTGATTGCGGGAGGCAGGATGATTTTCTCGTCGGAACCGGCGGCACGCACGTTGGTGAGCTGCTTGGCCTTGCAGATATTGATGTTCAGGTCGCGCTCGCGGGTATGCTCGCCCACGACCTGTCCGGCATAGATTTCCTCGCCGGGTTCGACGAAGAAACGTCCGCGGTCCAGCAGCTTGTTCATAGAGTAAGCCTTGGCTTCACCGGTCTCCAGCGACACCAGGGAGCCGTTGCTGCGGTGCTCGATCTCTCCCTTGTAGGGCTGATAATCCTTGAAGCGGTAGGCAACTATGGCCTCGCCCTGGCTAGCAGTAAGCAAGTTGCTGCGGAGGCCCATCAGGCCACGGGTAGGAATCTCGAACTCGAGCAATGTCCTGTCACCGCGGGGTTCCATACGCAGGAGGGCGCCCTTGCGGCGGGTGGATATCTCTATGGCCGCGCCGACGAATTCTTCCGGAACCTCTATCGACATCTCTTCGATAGGCTCGCAGCGCTGCCCGCCTATGGTCTTGTCGAGCACCTTAGGCTGGCCGACCTGCAGTTCGAATCCCTCCCTGCGCATAGTCTCGATAAGCACCGAGAGATGCAGCACGCCACGGCCGTAAACCACGAAGGAATCGGCGGTGAGGCCGGGTTTGACGCGCAGCGCGAGGTTCTTCTCCAGCTCCTTCTCAAGACGGTCCTTGATGTGGCGGGAGGTGACGAACTTGCCATCCTTCCCGAAGAAGGGAGAGTTGTTGATGGTGAAGAGCATGCTCATCGTAGGCTCGTCCACGGCGATGGGCGGCAGAGCCTCGGGATTCTCGAAATCGGCAATGGTATCTCCGATTTCGAATCCGTCGATACCTACCACGGCGCAGATATCTCCGCAACCGACGGCATCTATATTGGCCTTGCCCAGACCCTCGAAGGTCATGAGCTGCTTGATCTTATGCTTCTGGATCACGTCGTAGCGCTTGCACAGGCTCACCTGCTGGCCGGTACGGAGTGTACCGCGGGTAATCTTGCCGACGGCGATACGGCCTACGTAAGGGGAATATTCCAGCGAGGAGATGAGCATCTGGGGAGTACCCTCCACCACTGCGGGGGCAGGGACTTCCTCGAGGATGACATCCAGCAGGGCGGTAATGTCGTTGGTGGGCTTGCGCCAGTCGAGCGACATCCAGCCCTGTTTCGCGGAACCGTAAACAGTCTTGAAATCAAGCTGTTCTTCGGTGGCGTCCAGGTTGAACATCAGATCGAAGACCTCTTCCTGCACCTCGTCGGGACGGCAGTTGGGTTTATCGACTTTGTTGATGACGACTATGGCTTTCTTGCCCATCTGGAGGGCTTTCTGCAGCACGAAACGAGTCTGAGGCATACAGCCTTCGAAGGCATCGACCAGCAGCAGCACGCCGTCCGCCATATTGAGCACGCGCTCGACCTCGCCGCCGAAATCGCTATGCCCGGGAGTGTCTATGATATTGATTTTTACATCCTTGTAAGTGACGGATACGTTCTTGGCGAGGATGGTGATACCGCGCTCGCGCTCCAGGTCGTTGTTGTCAAGGATGAGCTGCCCGAGATTCTCCGGCTGACGTACCAGGTTGGCCTGATAGATCATACGGTCCACCAGGGTGGTCTTACCGTGGTCGACGTGGGCAATGATGGCTATATTCCTTATCTCTTGCATATACGTGAAATTCAGGGCGCAAAGATAGCAAAAAAAAATGAAGGCTGGCGTTTGGCCGGCCTTCATTATAAATTATTTGCGGACTCAAATTACTGCTTCTCGATGATGACAGCACGGTTGAGTTCGGGAGTTGCGAACCTGTCCTTACCGTTCCACTCGACTACGGTGATGTTCTCGCGGCTTACGCCGAGCTCATCGATGAGAGCGTAGACGGTCTTGGCGCGCTCTTCAGTGAGCTGCTTGTTGCGGGCCTTGGAACCGGTGCCGGTGTCAGCGCTACCGTTAAGGGTGAACTTAACGTTGTTGCCACGGGCGATGATGTTCTTGATAGCGTACTCGGCGTGTGCCTTCTCGGTCTTGGTGAGAGTGCTCTTGCCAATCTGGAAGTAAACGATGACGGGCTCGTCGAAGAGACCATCGACATTTGCCTTGGCAGCCTTCTTGGCTTCGTCAACAAGCTGCTTTGCCTCGTCCTCAGCCTTCTTGGCAGCGGCGTTGGCATCGTCAGCAGCCTTCTGTGCGCCGGCGACCTTAGCCTCGGCAGCATCCTTAGCGGCGTTTGCAGCAGCGATAGCGGCGGCAGCAGCGGCAGCGGTGGTGCTTACGCGGGTCCAGTCAGCACGGTTGAACTTGTATGCTACACCGAGGGTAGCGTAAGGGAAGGTGACGAACTTACCGAAGTTGGCGCTGTACCTGATACCAGGAGCAAGGTTAGCACCGATTTCGAGGTTGATGTCGAAGTTGTCGCAGAGACGGAAGTTGTTGATGATACCAGCCTCAACTCCCCACTCAGCACCAGCGGCCTCATCCTTGAGGACACCGACACCTGCGAAAGGAATGACATCCCAGATGCGGCACTCTTTGTAACCGGCAACGAGGTTGGAGAAGTGGAGGAGAGCGTCAGCCTTGAAGAAGTTGAAAGCCTCTTTGTTTCCATCAACCTTGTTGTTGAGACCACGCCATCCGAAACGGAATCCGTATTCAGGGGAGATCCACTTGCCGAGATCAATCTGAGTTGCAAGGCCAGCAAATTCAAAACCACCCTTGGCGACATCCCAAGTGGAGTTTACGCCACCTGCGAGACCGACATACCAGTTGTCGAAGAACTTGTTGGTTTCATAGCCACCGAATTTGGTGTTTCCATTCTCATCCTTGTTGGTTTCCTGCGCGAAAGAAGCAACGCTGATAAGAAGAGCGGCAGCAATAGCAAAAAACTTTTTCATACTTTTTTTGTATTTAGTTAACTAAAAAAATTAATACAAATCTTGCCTACAAACGCGTATAATCGCGTTGCAAATATAGAAAGAATATATTAAAAACCAAAAATATTAACACTTTATACACACTTTATATAACTTTTATCTGATCGGTCCTCAACCAACCCTCCCTTCCGTCGGCCAGACGGATCTTGCTCCAATCGCCTACGGAGTCAAGTAATTCTAACTCAGTACCTTCGTGCAAAATGAACAGATCCTTGGTGTCGGAACCGGACGGAGCGCTCCTTACGGAAACCACCGGACGGGTCACCACGGCATCGTCGGCCCTCATAAAGTCGCGCTTCTGCCAGGCGGCGAAGCTAAGTGCCAATACCATAAGCACAAGCGCAGCCGCGCCACCGAAAAATCCCCATTTGCGGGCCCCTGAACTACGGGAAAGCAGGAAAATGAGCACGAGGGCCAGGACGGCGGCCAGCAGCACGACGCTGATCCAGGCCCAGGCATCGGAAGGCAGGCACCAGCAGAGCTTCCGCATCCATCCCTTCAGGAAGAACTCCGGCACGGAATCTATCCTGTCCTGCGTCAGCGAGCGGGCGAACTCCAGGTTGAAACGGGCATCTCCATAGGAAGGATCGAGTTTGAGAGCGCGGGAATAATATAGTATGGCATCTCCGATGCGCTCCTGGCGGAAGTATGCATCCCCGAGATTGCAGCAAAGTTCGGGTGAACTCAATCCGAGGGCCTCGATGGCGGACCAGGCGCGGGCTGCATCTTCCCAATTGCCGTCGGCATAGGCAGAGACACCCACGGTCCAGAGTGAATCCGGATAGGAGGATGCGGCCTGGGCCGAGAAGGGCAGCACCAGCATCAGCAGGGCCAGCACGGCCCCGGCGGCGGATTTGTTCTTTTTCATGGAGGAATCTATGGCGGAAATGGCCGAAACGGACTTCTCGTAGAGGGAATTCATTTCGGTATTATCGGCTGCAGGGGCGTAGCGGGCGTATTCGCAGGCATCGAGCAGACCGGTGAAATCGGAACTCAGAGCTTCCGGGACCCCGGCCTCGAGCAGTTTGGACGCAATTATGTCGTGGCTCTGCTCGCCGGCATCGAGGGCGAACTTGTCGGATATGAATCCCAGCAGGGCCTTATGCAGCTCCTCGTAGAATGCCGTGGAGAGATTCTTATGGAGGAATTCCCCGGCCAGGGCAAGGCGCTTGCGGGCCATCTTGGTGGCGGCGCGGTTGCGGCTGCCGGCCACGTCGGCGCGGCGGGCGGCGCTACGGCGCAGCAGGTACCAGGAGACGGCCGCGGAAAGAATCATCAGCACGGCCAGCACCCAGAAGAGAGCGGAGAACACGAAGAAGCGCCCCTCTCCCGAAAGGGCGGGAAGCTTGGTCGAGATGAAACGGATGTCGCTTCCAAGGTCCTTGACGTCGCGGCGGGTCTGCACCAGCTGGCCGCCGGGAGCGGCGGAAGAACTCTCCATACCGGCTCCTCGGGCAACGGAAAGATGCAGGGGGCCGGAACTGAGGGTGACATACTTGCCGGTGGAAAGGTCGAAGTAGCTGTACTCCACGGGCCCTATCTCGAAATCCCCATGGCTGCGGGGGATGAAGGGATATTCGAATACCCGGCTGCGGCCGGAATCGGTGGATTTTACGTCATACACTTCGAAATCCGGAGGGAAGGATATCTTGGGGGCGGTCAGCAGGGGAAGATTCCCGCTGCCGCTCACCGTCACCTTGAGCGAGGCGGCTTCGTGGGCCTTCAGCGAATCCCTGGTCAGTGCAGCCTTGAGCTCGAAACGGCCTACTCCCCCGCCGAAAGAGGCCGGGGCACCGGCGGGCAGGGAAGAGACGTGCAGGACGACAGGCTGGGTGCTGACGCGCTTGCGGACCTGCCGGTAGCTATCCTGGAAGAAACTGTCGAAGATGCTCCCGGATGATGAGGATGCCGCGCGGACGTTCACCAGGCAGACCAGTTCTGCCGGATCTATGGTGAAGTCCCCGGGCTTCTGGGGTATGAGGTTCCAGCTGCGGATGACGGCGGTGTTGAATATCTCCCCGCCTACGTTCTCCCTCTTGAAATCTATGTTCGAAGGTGCCTGCAGTTCCTGGCTCCAGAATCCGTTGAAAGAAGGGAAACGGGCATCCTCGAAACCTGCGATGTTAACCCTCTGGTAGAGCTTGAGGGTGGCGGTGATCCCCTCTCCCACATACGCCCGGTTCTTGTTGACTATCAGGCGCATATATATGTCGTCGGAAGATATGGACGCGCTTCCCTGCGCCGCGCTGCTGCCCGACGCGCTCCCTTGTTGCCTGGCGGAGCCGGACTGGCTCTTGGCGCCGCCGCCAGAAACAACTTCAATGGTGAAAGGCTTGGAACTCAAGGTCTTGCCCTGCACGGTGGCGGTAGCGGCCGGCAGGCTGAAGGAGCCGGCGTGCACGGGCATCAGCACATAGGTATATGAGTTGGTAACGCTCTTGGAGCGCTTGCCGTTGACTATGCTGGTGGAAGAATATGTGCTTTTCTGAGGCCCCCAGACAAGTTTGAAGCCCTCGCCGGGGTTCCATTCGAACGAACTGACGGAGTGTTCTCCTTCGACGGAGAAGGTCACGTTGAACTGCTCGTCGGCCGCCACCAGATTGGGGGCATCGACACGCAGGGTCTGAGCGCCCAGCCCTATGGCCGGGAAAAGCAATGAAAGTATGAGGATCAATCTTTTCATAGGTTACCAATACTTCTCTTTGAACCGTGATTTGGACTTGTCGACCTTGGACTTCTTGTCATCTACCTTCTTCTTGGTCTCCCTGTCCATTCCCTCGACAGCCTGGAGCATCTGGGAGGCTTGCATCGGCGACAGCCCTTCTCCATCCACCTTCGGGATATCATAGGACTGGGGCACTTCTTCAGGTTCCGAATCGGGGTCAGGTTCCTGGCCGCCGCCGTCCTGCCCGTCGTCCTTGTTCTTGTCCTTGTCCTTGTCCTTATCGTCGTTGCCGCCCGCAGAACGCCCCAGCTTGCTCTTGGCATACACGTAGTTCTCCTTTGCATCCATATCGTCCGGATGCATCAGCAGATACTCCCGGAAGGCCTTCACCGCCGCGCCGTAATCCTGGTTCTTGATGGCGGTATCCCCGAGATTGAAATAGTAATCGTCGGCGCGGTCGTGAGCAGGTGCCGTTTCCTTTATGGTCTCCAGGGCTTTTGCCGCGCCCTGGTAATCCTCCTGACGATACAGCGACGAGGCGAGGTTGTACTCCCCCGCGAACGACAGGCTGTCCTTAACGACGGCCCTGCGGTAATCTATCTCCGCATTCTTGTAATCAGCTTTGCGGAACTTGCGGTTGCCTGCGCGCACTTCCTTCCTGTCGACCTGGGCCGAAAGGGGCAATGCGGTGAGGATCAGCAATATGCACAGTATTCTTTTCATTCGAACAGCCTCCTTTTCCAGCGCCTGGAACCTATCAGCATCTCTATGACGAAGAGGACCAGGGCTATCGCGAAGAAATACATATATTCCTCCTCATATTCTTCGAAGACGACCGACTTGTAGGCCTCCTCTTCCAGTTTCCTGAGATCGTTGATTATGGGATTCAGGCCGAATTCTTCGTTGCCTGCGTGGATGTATGCCCCCTTGCCGGCGCGGGCGACATTCTTGAGGGTCTCTTCGTCGAGATGGGTTACCACGATGTTCCCTTCCCTGTCCTTGAGCAATTCCCCGTTCACGGAGATAGGCTCCCCGCGCAAGCTTCCCACGCCTATGGTATAGACCTTGATTCCCATCCCGGCGGCCTGGCTGGCAGCTTCCACCGGATCATCCTCGTGGTTTTCGCCATCGGAGATGACTATGATGGCACGGCTCTTTTCGCTCTGGGCGCTGAAGCCGCGTGCGGCCAGCGTTATGGCCTCGCCCAAAGCCGTTCCTTGCACCGGCATCGACTCGGTGGTGATGCTGTTCAGGAACATCTTGGCGGAGATATAGTCGTTGGTGATGGGCAGCTGCACGAAGGCCGAGCCGGCAAAGATCACGAGGCCTATGCGGTCCTTCTGCAACTTGTCGGTAATACGCGATACGGCGAGCTTGGCACGCTCCAGACGGTTGGGAGAGTAGTCCTTGGCAAGCATCGAATTGGATACGTCCAGACATATCATTATCTCCGCCCCGCGGGTTTCCTTCTCCTGCAGCTTGGCACCGATCTGCGGACGCGCCAGACCTATCACGAAGAAGAGGAATGCCAGGTCGAAAAGGACCACCCGCACCCAGCCTTTGGCCCCGGACCAGGAGGGCATCAGCTCCCTTACGAGATCCTCGTCGCCGAGGCGGCGCAGGCGCTTCTTCCGCTGCGAGCGCATCAGCGCGTAGAGCAGCGGGATCAGGGGCACCAGCCAAAGCAGTGCGAGGTATTGATGATTAGCGAATATCACCATTACGGAAGCCTCCTTATCGATAGTCTCAGGGCAAGTTCGAGCAGCAGGCAGACAAGCGCCCAGAAGGCGAACTTACCAAATAGTTCTTTATAGACGGGGAAGCTGTCCACGGTGGTGCGGGCCTTCTCCATCTGGTTTATCTCCGAGTAAATCTCGGCAAGCTTGGTGTTGTCGGTGGCCCTGAAATAACGGCCGCCGGTACTTTCGGCGATCTGCCCCAGCAGATCCTCGTCGATTTCCACCGCCATATTCCTAAGCTCCACGCCCCAGGGAGTCATCACCGGATAAGGAGCCTCTCCGTGCTTGCCCACTCCGATGGTGTAAACCCTTATCCCATACATCTTTGCGAGCTCGGCGGCGTTGAGCGGGGTAATCTCCCCAGTATTGTTCATACCGTCGGTGAGCAGTATGACCACGCGGCTCTTGGCCTCCGATCCCGAAAGCCGGGAAACCGCCGTAGCCAGGCCCCGCCCTATCGCCGTTCCGTCGGCGATCAGATCGGTCTGGACATCCTTCATAAGGTTGATAAGCGTCGCCCGGTCGGTGGTCAGGGGGCACTGGGTGAAGCTTTCGCCCGCGAACACCACTATCCCGATCCTGTCGGATACTCTCTGGGAGATGAACTCCACGGCAATATTCTTTGCGGCGGAGATACGGTCGGGCTCGAAGTCCCTCGCCAGCATACTGGTAGAGACGTCCATCGCCAGCACTATGTCGATTCCCTCGGTATCCACCCTTTCGGTTTCGGTAGATGAACGGGGACGGGCCAACGCCACGATTATGAGGCAGAGGGCCGCCATGCGCAGGATGAAGGGCAGATGCCTCAGCCACTCCATCACCGACCTGCCTCCGGCCGCCCAAGGATGGAGCGAAGAAACCCTCATATGGGGCCTGCGGCCGCGTACTTCCATCCATATGTAATGGACGAGGAGCAGCAGCGGAACAATCAGCAGGAAGAACAGGGCGGGATTCTCAAAGAACATCGGATTCCGGCTCCTCCTCAAGCCCGCTGCGGTAGGTATCGCTAACGAAACGCACTGCCGTCGGCAGCACCTTGGCATTATAATCGTCGGGAGCCGTGTACTTCGCGAATTTCACGAAGTCGGCGGTATCGAAAAGATCCCTGGTTTCCCCATAGAGGTCGGGAGTTATGTCCTTGGAGCCCTTCAGGGCATCGAACAGCTCGGCCGTGGTCATCTCCTGGGCATCCACCCCGAAACGCGCGACGATGTACGACTTGAGGGTATCCGTGACCCCGGAATAGAAGGCTTTCTGCTTCTCCGGCTGCCAGAACTTATCTCCCCTGTACTTCTCCAGGTTGCGCAGCGCGATGATGTGCGGAGGATCCTTGGAGAGTTTCTCTTCAACCTTCCTCCTGTGGGAGCGGATGAGGAATATGGCCAGCACCGCCAACCCTGCCAGCAGAAGTCCTCCGGCCACCCAGGGGAAAATCTCCGCAAAAGTGAGCGGATAGACAACCTGGCCCTTTATGTCGTGAATCACGAAGGTGGCGGTATCGATGGGGACGTCCTTCACCACGAATGCGGGAGGGGCGGAGAACACCAGGGTGTCCTCCTGGTCGCTGCGGACTATCTTGATAGGATTGAGAGAAATCTTCAGCTCATCGAAAAAGGCCAGGACCACGCTTCCGCGGATGTTGACGTAGGGGCGGTAGGCCTTGGTGCTGTCTTCCTTGTCCCGGGCGACATAGACCCTCAGGGTATCGATTTTCCAGTCGCGGACGACGGTGGCATAGTCGGTGGAGAATGATTTGAAATCATTCAAGGTTAAGCTGACCCCCACAGGCAGGCTGTCCAACTCGAAACCATATTCCAGCTGGTCTCCCACCAGAAGCGTATCCCTCTGCTGGAGATGCTTGGTGTAAGCGGGGCCCTGGGGAACAAGGTCCAGCATCAACGACAATATGATTGCAAGAAGCTTCATCGTCTGTTAAAGAGAGCCATCAGCCCCTTGACATAGTCGGAGTCGGTGGCGATTTCCACATTATCAACTTTATATCTGTTGAACAGCTGTTTTTCGGCCGAGGCGAGCGTGGAGAACCACTGCGAATACGCTCTGCGGGTGGCTGCGCTGGCAGTGTTCACCCACATCGAGCGGCCGGTCTCGCTGTCTTTCACATTTACGAATCCCACATTCACCAGGGCCTTTTCGCCGGGGTCGGTAACCTTGATTACCGAGAGGTCGTGCCGGCCTGCAGCCACCTTGAGGGCATCCTCGTAACGGGGATGGCCGGCGGCGTCCGCATCCAGCATATCGCTCAGCAGGAATGCCGTGCACTTCTTCTTTATGGCTCCGGTGAGGAACTGCAGGGCGGCGGCTATGTCGGTGCCGTTCGAACCCGGCTGGAGCTCCAGCATCTCCCTGATTATATGCAGGAGATGGCTGCGGCCCTTCTTCGGGGGGATGAACTTTTCTACTCGGTCGCTGAAAAACAGGGCTCCGACCTTGTCGTTATTGAGTATGGCGCTGAAACTCAGCACGGCAGCTATCTCTGCAAGGAGTTCGCGCTTGGTGCGGGTACGGGTGCCGAAGAGCCCGGAACGGCTCACGTCCACCAGCAGCACCACGGTCATCTCACGCTCCTCCTCGAACACTTTCACATAGGGAGAGTGCAGGCGTGCGGTGACGTTCCAGTCCATATTGCGGACATCGTCCCCGTATTGATACTCGCGCACCTCGCTGAAGGCCATTCCCCTGCCCTTGAAGGCAGAGTGGTACTCTCCCGCAAATATCTGATGCGAGAGTGCCTTGGTGCGGATCTCTATCTTCCGGACCTTCTTTATCAGTTCTTCCGGTGTCATTACGGGACTACCACTGCGTTGATTACCTGCGAGATAATCTCTTCGGTGGTGACGTTCTCCGCCTCGGCTTCGTAGGTGAGGCCGATACGGTGGCGGAGCACCTCGGGACAGACGGCGCGCACATCCTCCGGAATCACATATCCCCTGCGCTTGATGAATGCGTAGGCCTTGGCGGCGGCGCTGAGCGATATGCTGGCACGGGGGGATCCTCCGTAGGAAATAAGGTCCCTGAGGTTCTTGAGGCCGTATTCTTCGGGGGTGCGGGTGGCGTACACTATGTCCACTATGTAGCGCTCGATCTTCTCGTCCATATAGACGTCGCGTACGACGTTGCGGGCGCGGACTATGTCCTCGGGGCTCACCACGGGGTTGGGCTTGGGGAACTCTCCGCTATTGTTCATACGGATGATTAGTTTCTCTTCTTCCTTCTTGGGATAATCCACCACGACCTTGAGCATGAAACGGTCCACCTGGGCCTCGGGCAGAGGATAGGTTCCCTCCTGCTCTATAGGGTTCTGGGTGGCCATCACAAGGAAGGGCTCCGGCAGGTCATATGTGTTGTCGCCTATCGTGACCTGGCGCTCCTGCATGGCTTCGAGCAGGGCTGACTGCACCTTCGCCGGGGCACGGTTGATTTCATCCGCCAGCACGAAGTTGGCGAAGACAGGGCCCTTGCGCACCTCGAAACTCTCCTTCTTCTGGGAGTAGATCAGGGTGCCCACCACGTCGGCAGGAAGGAGGTCGGGAGTGAACTGGATCCTGCTGAATTTGGCATTTACCGCTTTGCTAAGAGTGCTGATGGCCAAGGTCTTGGCCAGACCGGGAACACCTTCGAGAAGGATGTGGCCGTTTGCGAGAAGGGCTATCATCAGGTTTTCCACCAGGTGCTTCTGGCCTACGATGACCTTGCCCATCTCCAGAGAAAGGATGTCCACGAATCCGCTTTCTTGCTGTATGCGGTCGTTGAGCTCCTTAATATTTACACTTTCCATATATTTTGATAATTTTGCAGTCTATGCGTTACACTGTTAAAATATCATATAGCGGTGCCGGCTTCTGCGGCTGGCAGAAGCAACCATCCGATCCGTCGGTGCAGGAAAACCTAGAAGTGGCGCTCGGCAAACTCCTCGGTGCGGAGACCCCGGTAATCGGAGCGGGGCGGACCGACACGGGCGTAAATGCTATCGGTTACGTGGCGTGTTTCGATGGCCCCGAAGGTCTTGTGGCAGACGATTTCTGCTACAAATTAAATGCCATTCTGCCGCGTTCGGTGGTGGTATCCGGTCTTGCTCCGGCAGCCCCGGATTTCCATCCGCGCTACGATGCCGTGAAGCGTGAATATACGTATTTCATACATAGGAGCAAAGACCCTTTCGTGGAGGCCTGGTCGTGGCAATGCGGGTATCCGGGTCTGGATTTCGAGGCGATGAACCGCGCTGCGGAGTTTCTGGTGGGAACGCATGATTTTTCGTCTTTCGAGAAGAAGGGAGGCGACAACAAGACCTCCATCTGTACTGTGTCCGAGGCCCGCTGGGTGCCCTACGTCCCGACCTATCTTCAAGTGATGGGCAGCGCCGCACAGCGCGCCAGCGCCGGGGGGTGCGGCGGGGCGAGTGCGGGACATTGGTATTTTAGGATAAGCGCCGACAGATTCCTCCGAAACATGGTCCGAGCAATCGTCGGCACACTGATCGACGTCGGCCGCGGCAAACGCAGCATCGACGACTTCGCCGGCCTCATCCTTCCTCCCGACGAAAACTCCCCCAAAAAGACCCTCCGCCGCAGCCTGGCCGGCGAATCCGTACCCGGCCACGCACTATTTCTCTCCTCGGTAGAATACTAAATCAATCCACCAAAGCCCCTGCCCCAGCGAAGGGGTGGAGCCGGGCGCTCGTGCCAGGGTAGGCGCGGGTGCCGGCGTGGAGCGGGGCCGGGGTGGGTGCCGCCGCCCCACACCCCGCATCACACTCAGCTACCACACGCATAGACGCACCCCATCTCTCCCCGGCCACCGTCACCTCGCGTTGCCGCCATCGCCGCAATTTTTGTCCAAACTGCCGGCTGTGTCCCGTTTTTAGGGATGAAGCAAGCAAAAAAGGCCCAAAACGCTGGCCACGTCCCACGTTTTGGGACACAGCAAGCACCATCCGCTTTTCGCACCACGCTCCGATGCGCCGCATACCGCCACCGCCGCCACCGCCACCCACGTTCCACCCGCCGCCACACCCTTCACCGCACATCCGCGACAAAGAAGTGGCGTAAAACATAAAGTACTGTGCGTTAGGTGATTATGCAAAACCGCCTATGTAATATTGCATAGGCGGTTTTACATAAATGACTGATATTCAACCATTAACGATTTACGCCATTTTTCAATAACGGTCAATTTATATCAGGATAAGCGAATTGGTTAAGCGAAATAGTGATTTGCTTGCCGGAAAGGGGATGTCTGAGTGATTCTGGTGTGAATGGTGTAATTCCGTGGCCGACACCATTCCCGCAAAACGGCTACCTGTGCACTTCCAGTGTGAATGGTCCCCGGTGTGAAATTACACCATTCACACTCCACGTTATCCTGTGGGCTTCCCATATGCCTAGTGGCTGAAGTATTACTTTAGGTGGCCGTGGCCCGCCGCCCCCACGCGTCGCCGCACCCCATCCGTAACCAAAAACCTGCCTTTTTGGTTACGGAACTTTCTTCAAACCTCCTTGGTAACCAAAAACAC
>JAEEGK010016576.1_pt1 | contig 16180 bp, 11 predicted proteins | sample 8958771 | NCBI WGS metagenome assembly JAEEGK01 (sample SAMN16246547, study PRJNA631951) | gut metagenome | biome: gut microbiome; feature: rumen; material: SC-attached | host: Bos | place: Iran: Karaj | collected 2018-10
AGGAAGTAGCATACGGAACCTCATCCCAGTGAAGCTTTACAGTACCGCTGTACATTCCCTTAGAAACAAAAAGCTGTTTTGGAATAGAAAGCTCAGTGACTTCTTTTTCTTTATAAAACAAGTCGTTCAAATTAATCTTTTGAGTTTTGGTATCCATATCAGTTTTTGATTCATACCAGGTATAGCAGCCGGTGAACTGCAGCATAAGAAGTGCCCCGCAAACAAGAGCAGTAATTTTTTTCGCATTATTCAACTTAATCATTCTGCTCTCCTAGTTCCACCAGCCGTAAGATGAATTTTTAATCCAACACTGCTTTTCGTCTTTCTTACTATCATCACTTGAAATCTGGGCAGGGAAATAAATTCTTCGTGATTCATTATTGTTTATGTCAACTATTGCTGAGCCATTTTTCTTTACTAAAAGGCTGTCTGTACCATCTGATGTTATAGTTAATTCTCCGGAATAACTATCAGGCATTTCTGTTGCCGTTTTTGCAACGGTAAGAGTAAAGGATTTATTAAACTTCAAGAAATAATATTTATTGGCAGCACCTTTAAACTTTACCGAAGTATCAGGGAATGAGACTTTTACAACATTAGTTCTGGTATTTCCAGGATTCTTAAGCAAAGGAGCATATTCTGTCATATAAACCTTTGCATTATATTTGTCCCCTTCTCCCCATATATATTCTCTTTCTTTTAATCCAGTAGCACCATTTCCTTCAAAATCGCTGTTATTATATACAAGCTTATTACCTACATTATTTAATTCTGTATCGCCGCCACCATCAAGATAGAATCCATATGCAAGATTAAGAAGCGCACACTTTACAAGTTCTTTATCTGTAATCTCTCTATACCCATAAACACTATTATCCTTACCCAATTCATAAGAAGCACCGCCACGGGAAAGAGTAATTGCATAATAATGTTTTGCATCACGCAGAACCTGAAGATGTCCTTTTGTAACAGGATTATTCTTACTTCCATCCATCAAAACTGTCGGTTTAAGAGACAATTCCGTATCATTTTGTTGTGTAACTGTTGTATTAATAAGGCCTGTTCCTGTGCTCACGTAATGCATATCTTTATCAAGGGTTGCAACCTCGGTCCAGGTATTTCCAAGATTATAGTTACAGATAGAAAGAATTGCGCTATCCGGTCCGAGAGAACGTTTACTGTAATCCCATTCATCCCAATCAACACGTTCAGAATTGTTACTACCTGTATGTACTTTATAATCTACTGTAAGCAGATAACCCTTGTTTGCTTTTTCTACCGGAACATCTGTGTAAGTATATGCGGTTTCCAGTGTCGCAAGTCCACCGTTTATCGAATCCTGAAGCAACGACTGCGGAACCTTTGTAAGTTCACTTGTAGAACGTCCATAAGCTACCAGATATTCAAATGCTTCTGTTTTTGTATCCGGCGAGAATGGAGGTATAAATGGTTTTGTCTTTGTATTTGAACTTTCAAATTCAACCGAAAGCTTCTTCCATTTGTTTTCTACAGAGCCATCATCATTATAGCCCCTGTAATAAAGGACAGGACTACTTGATATATCTACTGTATTTGGTTTAGTCCATTCAACAATCTGCTTTTCAGAACTTTCAGATTTTTGAGCATGAACATTTAATCCAAAACCTTTTGCAACTCCAGTCTTTGGCACAAGATTTGTATATGCAACAGTATTTGAAGTGCTGTCTGCTTTTACAGGAACAACCGTATAACCAAAAGGAAGTCCCCATTCAATACAAGCCTGATTTATTGTATAAGGATTTGTTACATCAATATTATCAACAGCTTTATCTATAAATGTGTAAGTGCCATTACTGTTTTCACGAATTTCAGCATAATTATTATCTACCGCTGCTTCATTAACAGTAATTGAACTACCATCAAAGAAATAGATATCTTCATCTGCAACCGGACTATTGCGTGTAATTATATAACCAGCCGCACCTTCTATTTTATTCCACTGAATAGTAATCGATTTTTCTTCTATTCCCAGTACTTTTGTGCCGGCAAGAGCAGGACCCAGAGTACATACAGCTATTGCCTGGCTCTTAGTACTGTCACTGGCATTTTGTGCCGTTACAGTAAGATTGATTTTCTTTCCCGATACATTTGCGTTATTATATCCATCAGGCTCTGTAATAACACATTCATATACATCCTCGCCTTCTAAAAGCCGAATGACTGTATTTGTATCGTTTACAAGCTCCACATCTGAGCCGTCATATTTTGCAGAAACAGTATAGTTGGAATCAAGAGCCTTCTGAACCTTTGGCCAGGTTACTGTGATAGTGTTGTAGTCATAAGTCGTAAACGAAGGTTCTGCAGTTCCCAAAGTTTCAAAAATCTTTTCTTCAAGCTCCGTATCATCTGTAAAAATTTTTGCAGTTTCTGAAATTCCCGTAGAAGCTTCCAGCTCATAAATACGTCTGCTTCCAGAAACAACACCTGTGTGTGAATAGGTAACAATATCTCCGTCCGCCCAATTTTGCTCCGGAGTAATTACCTTAAACTCTTTGTTACCTTTCTGGCTGCCGTTCATTTCCCACCAGTAAATTGTATAAACGTATTCGCTGTTATATTTCCAGGATAAATTAAATTTGTCGGCATATCCGTCTTCTACAGAGAAATTTTCTATTTTTGGAATAGAGTTTACATCATTAGTTACTATATATTTTCCGGACGCAGGAATAGTATAAAAGTTTGCCTCAGCGCTTTCACAATCTGCCTCATCCGTTCCGGCCACGCATACAAAAAGCGTATATAAGTAATAACCATTTTGAGGACTACCCTGTACTGGTGCAAATTCATCTACCTTAGAATTGATGCTTTCTACAGAACTAAAAGTAAACCATTCCGGCTCACCGTCCGGAGTAACGCCATCAAGCGCAAGTTTTTCTTTCTTTATAAAATATGAATAAGGCACACCACGGTTTTCAAATTTTAAATTATACTTAAAGGAGATATCTGTAAATGCATTTCCTTCACTATTCTTCACATAATCTGATTTTATTGAGAACTGAGGTACACCAACAGTCCAGCCGTCCACCTCTTGTGTACAGCTGCTTTCGGAAGTAATTCTTTTTCCCTTAATATCATCTGTAATTGATTGGACATAATATGAATAAACTTTACCACGGTTTTCGCTTTCGATTGTATCTGTGAAAGTAATTGTTGCGCCAATGAAATATTTATCATATGGAGAATTGTCAAGATGTGAACAGGTAGTCTTATCGGCATCTGTAAAGACAATTTCTGTTTCACCCTGCTTAAGTGTCTGATTATCTGTGAGTTTAAGCCTTAAAGTTCCAATTTTCTTAATTTTATCATTATCTTTTCTATATACTTCGAAATAAATCGGATGCAGCACAAAACCGCTGGAACCAGAATTTTCCCTGTACCACGCACCAGAGGGAGTCTGCCATGAAAGTACTACTTCCGAAAGGCTTTGTCCCTTTGTAACAGTAAAGCCGGCAGGAGCATCAGGAAGAACACGATGTGCAGTTTCGGCCGAATATTGACCGCTTTTTTCATTATTTCCTTTCTGAACATTTACAGCTTCTACTTCAAAAAGATATTCAGTCTTAGAAATAAGGCCATCAATCCTTATGTTACGAGCATTACCAGTTACAGTCAAAGTTTTGAATTTGATATTTGGTGAAGTTTTGAGACTTGTGTATACATAAAAGTTTATGTCATTCTGATATGTAAGATCGGAACAATTATCCATCCACCATTCAACGGTAACAGAATCCCCTTCTTCCGAAGCTTCAATCTCTGTAATAATTGGTACGGCCAGCGAAGAACCCATTACAACCACACTTTTTGCAGAAACTGTTCCGTAGTAGTTTACGGCACAGATACAATAGTATTTAGTCACACCGGCTTCTTCATCTACAATTATTTCTGTTTCGTCGCCCTTGGTTTCTGAAATTTTATTAAAGACATCATATGGAGTTGCAGCAGAATAAATATAATATTGAACCGCATTTTTTACGGGAGTCCAGCTTAAGGTTACAGCCTTGCTTTCTCCGTGACTTGCTTCAATTTTATCTGGTGGAAGAATAAAATCATCATAATCGGCGGCATTCTTTTTTTCGTCAAAATCGAATGTTGTTGCAGAAACAATATCGTTCTTACAAGCCACAAACATAAATGCAAGCAAAAAAATACTTATTAAACCAAAATATCTGAACGCCTTCATATTACTTATATTCTATTAGATTTTGATGATTATGGCAAACGACACCCCAGAGGATGCATATAAACCTTGACTTTAGTCGTGGTGACATTTAAAATTAAAACAAATGAGAGCTGTCAAAGTAACATATTATAAAAAAGCGTTTTTCCTTCTCTTAGCTGCTATTTTTTTTCTAACCCTTTCTGCCTGTACAAAAAAAGACAAGACAAACCGTAAAAATCAACAGGAAAATTCTTTTGAATCAGACAGACTTATTCTTGGTTTTTCGCAGATTGGTTCCGAAAGTGCCTGGCGCACCCGAAACACTCAGTCAATTTTTGAAGCAGCCGAAGAAAACAATGTTCAGATAATTTTTGATGATGCACAGCAAAAGCAGGAAAACCAGTTAAAAGCAATCCGCTCCTTTATTGTTTACCAGGTAGATGTTATTGCTTTTGTACCGATTGTCGAAACCGGCTGGGACAATGTTCTTACAGAAGCAAAAGAAGCCGGCATTCCTGTTATTGTTGTTGACCGCCAGATTGATGCCGACGAGAGCCTTTATGCAGGCTTTCTTGGTGAAAACGGATTTGAAGAAGGCTACAGTGCAGCATTCTTTCTTACACAAAAATGCAAAAACAGAAATTCCCGTATTAATATAGTCGAATTTTCGGGTACAGAAAATTCTTCGGTTGCAACAGAACGTGCAAACGGCTTTAGAAGTCTTATTCAAACAGATCCAAAGTTTTATATTGTTCATTCCGAAGACGGAGACTTTTTGCGTTCCCGCGGTAAGGAAATGATGGATAGGATTCTTCGCGATAACAGGGGACTTTATCTGAACGGAGAACCAATTGACGTAATTTATTCACACAATGATTCTATGACGCTCGGACTTTTGGATTCGCTTGAAGAAAATGGAATAAGCTCCCGTAATGTAATTATAATTTCTATAGATGCTGAGCAAAAATGTATTGACGCACTTGTTGCAGGCAAGCTTAACTGTGTTGTTGAATGTAATCCAAATCTTGGCCCAACACTTATGGAGCTTGTAAAAAAGATTCATGCGGGCGAAAAGATTCCACGTGTTACCTACATGCTCGAAACAATCTTTACCGAAAACGACGATTTTTCTACCTACACTCCAAGAGGTTATTAATCCACAGTTGCAAAGTTTATGAAAAATCAAAAAAGCACAAGGTCATTAAAAGTTCACAGTCTCAAAAAAACTCTTCAGATTTCTTACATATTTCTTATTGGGATTATGATTATTCCAACTATTTATTCTGTAATTGTGTTGCAGATTCATACAAAACAGTATGACGATATAATCACCAACGTAAGTAAGGCCAACAGCATTAACCAGATTGCAAAATCCAACATTCCTAATACGCTTTGGGAAATTGTCTGCGGTAAAAAATCTTTTGAAACCGATCCGCCTTATAATATGGTTTCTGAAATTTTTACGGGAATTTCGGACATGCAGCTTCACACAAAAAGCGCAGAAAATAAACAGAAGTTAGAGGTAGCTTACAGAGCCTGCACCACCCTTTCCAGAAATATAGAAATGCTCGAAAAACAGATTAAAAGCGGCGGAACGGTTACACAAAACGAAATTTCGCTGGATGAAATTAGAACCATTACCTCGCTGTTTTCGGATATTATGCAGGATTTTATTCTTTCGGAAATTGAATCTGCCAACGAAACAAATACTTCAATTAAGCATTCTTCTATCATCCTTACAATTCTTCAGATTATAATTATTCTGTTTTCACTGGCTGTTTCATTCAACGGTTATGTTACTGTTTCTAAATCTATTACACGGCCGCTTTCGGACATGAAGGAGCTTTCTACACAAATTTCACATGGAAACTTAGAAGCACGAACAAAGGTTCCTGCTGTTGAAGAACTTGTTCCACTTGCAAGCAACATGAACCAGATGGCCGAGCAGATTGACCTTCTTATTAAAAAGAATGTTGAGGAGCAGAAGAATATTCAGAAGGCAGAAATGAAGGCACTTCAGGCTCAGATTACTCCACACTTTTTGTACAACACTTTTGATACAATCATCTGGCTTGCCGAAGAAGAAAAAACCGAAGAAGTTGTGCGCATTACCAAAGCTTTTTCTGACTTTCTGCGCATTTCTCTTAGCCGCGGACATGAATGGATTACAATTGGACAGGAGCTGGATCACATTAAGAATTACCTTACCATTCAACAGATCCGCTACGCCGATATTTTAAATTACGAAATTGAAACAGACCCTTCGCTGCTGGATTTTAAAATTATAAAGCTTGTTCTGCAGCCACTTGTAGAAAACGCAATTTATCACGGAATAAAAAACAAACGTGGACGCGGACACATAACGGTAACTGCTCAGTACACTGACGACACTCACAGCTTTATAAAATTTTCTGTAATTGATGACGGAGCCGGCTTTACACCGGAGCGTCTGGAACAGGTTAAAAACGAACTTGAACACGCTTCTGATGATACAGAAAAACTTAGTTCTGTTTATGGTGTTTACAATGTTCACCGCAAGCTCAAGCTTTATTACGGAGACAAAACCGACGGTCTTGTGATACAATCAGAGCATAAGAAAGGAAGTACCATAAGCTTTATTATTCCATGTCTTTTTGAGGAGCAGAATGTATAGCGTTTTTCTTGTAGATGATGAGCCTATTGTTCTCGAAGGAATCCGTTCCAAAATAAACTGGGAAGAAGCCGGTTTTTCTTTTGCCGGAGAAGCAACTGACGGCGAAATTGCCCTTTCCATGATTCACGAACTCAAACCCGATATCCTCATTACAGATATTAAAATGCCTTTTATGGACGGACTGGAGCTTAGTGCTGCAATTAAGAAAACCCAGCCGTGGATTAAAATTATAATCCTTTCGGGTCACGATGAATTTGACTATGCAAAAAAAGCAATTTCAATCGGGGTTGAAGACTATCTTTTAAAGCCGTTTACCTCCGAAGAAGTTATAACAAGCCTTAAAAAAATTGCAGCCCAAATAGACCGCGAACGCACACAGCTCAGCGATATTTCGCGCATGAAAGAAGAGCTTAAAACTCACGAAAAGCTTGTACAAAAAGAATTCTTAAACAATCTTGTTCATGGTTCTGCAGACATGACAAATCTTATGTCAAAATGCCAGGAGCTTGGAATAGATTTGCTTTCACGCTGCTACAAGCTCATCATAAGCCGTGTAGAAAGCCGCAGTCACAATATGACAAATCAGCAGGAAGCCTGCAGTCGTTTAAATTCATATTCAGGAACCTGGGAACAAACCTATTCATTCTTTCATCATTCGAACCGCCTGGTTTGTATCTGCAAGGGCTCAAGCCCCGATGAACTTGATGAAACTGTTTTCCGACTGGCCGAAACTATAGAACACATTGCAACTCAAAACGAAGACTGCTATGTAATTACAGGAATTGGAAAAACTGTAGATCACCTGTCTCTTATTCCTTCTTCCTACGAAGATGCAAAAAAAATTACAGAAGCCGACAACTCCAAAAATCCGCAGAACCTTATTATAAGCAGCGACGATATTTCTCCAGGCACAACCAACGGTTACCTGGAGCTCAAAGAAAATGATCCGCTTGTAGACCGTCTTAAATATGCTTCCAAAAATGATGTTTCGGCAATCATAGAAGAATCAATGGCCCTTATATACGACAATCCGGGTCAGTTTAATGTATTTGCTTCTTACCTGCTTGTTGATATGATTTTTGCCGTGTCTAAGCTTGTCGAAAGCCTTGGTGGAGACATAAAGCAGCTTAATCCCGAAATTTTGCAAAGACAATTTGTAGATAATGCAGTTCGCGACGAAAATAACTTTGTAAAAACCCTGGAAGGAGTTTTAAACTTTGCCCTTGAATATCGCGACTCCAGAATGACAGGAAAATACGGAGACACAATCTTAAAAGCAAAAAAATATATAGAAGAAAATTACGCAGATCAGAATACTACTCTTACAAGTGTTGCCGAAGCCGTTGCAATGAGTCCAAATCACTTTAGTTCAATTTTCTCTCACGAATGCAAAACAACCTTTATTGAATATCTTACAAATGTACGCATAGAAAACGCAAAACGTCTTATGAAAGAAACCGACATGAAAGGCTATGACATTGCCTATGAATGCGGTTTTAGCGATCCTCACTACTTCAGCTACATCTTTAAAAAAAATACGGGGCTTTCGCCCCGTGAGTACAAACTCAGTGTAGAAAAATAAATTAACCGGCCATGTTACCAAGTTTCTTCTTGCGCTGAGCAAGGATTACGCTCTGAAGGAGGATAAAGAAACAGAGCATAAGACCTGTAGTAATACTCTGCCAGTATGGTTCACGCAAGCCCGAAGCTACTACAATATTGTTAATAGTTTTGAGCGACATTACACCAAACAGAGTTCCTACAACACTTCCAACACCACCGCTAAGAAGGGTACCGCCAATAATTGAAGAAGCAATAGCCTGCATTTCGGCACCTGTTGCGTTAGAAGCGTTTCCAGCACCAGTATGAAGCAGATAACAAAAGCCTGCAATTCCGGCAAGAACGCCACACAGAACATATGCAAAAAATTGAGTTCTTCGAACATTAATACCAAGCATAAGGGCACTTTCCTGGTTACCTCCTACAGCATAGAGGTTGCGTCCAAAGCGTGTCCACTTGAGCATTGCCCAAAGAATTAATACAACAATAAGCGCAATAACAACGCCTACTTCAATAGAAGACGGAATCCATCTTCCATTGCGTGCATAAGTTCCAAGGAAAGGAATATCTATATAGCAGTCTTTTACTGCCAGAAAGGCCGGGTTTGAAGCTGTACGAGGTACCTTACTTACAATTGTAGTCATACCGCGTGTAAAGAACATACCAGCAAGAGTTACAATAAACGGCTGAATCTTAAGGAAAGCAACAAAATATCCCTGAACAAGTCCCATTGCAAGACCAATTCCAAGAGAAATCAAAAGCGAACTGAATAATCCGCCGCCCTTATCTTCCATAAATACAACAGAAGCCATTGTAATTAAAGCTATTGAACCACCAACCGAAATATCAATTCCGCCGGTAATCATTACGATTGTAAGACCACATGCAGTAACAATAAGATAAGCATTATTATTGAACAAATCCAAAAACTGCTGAGGATTCAAAAATCCGCCGCCCCAAATGGCCATTGCAAGCACATACATACCAACAAAAGTACAGATTGTAATTGTAAGCAGCAGTGTTGTATTAGAAAGCGGCTGTCTGTTTTCTTTTTTTCCAAAAAGGTTAGTAAAGATATTTGCCATAATTATTTAGCCTCCTCTACTGCTGGTGCAGGAACTGCTTTTTTTGCTGCAGCCTTTTCCATAATCTTATTCTTAAGAAGACCAATCCATTTCTTAACTACAGGAGAACCGGCAACTACAATAATGATAATTACAATTGCTTTGTAAGCCTTAACTGCTGTAGAAGAAACCTTCATTGCATAAAGTGTAATGGTCAAAGCCTGAATAATATAGGCACCCAGAATAGAACCGGAAAGCTTAAACTTACCGCCACCCAGTGAGTTACCACCAATTGCAACAGCAAGAATGGCATCCATTTCTATATCAAGCAGAATTGTTTCGTGGTTAATAAGACCGATACGGCAAACGTTGATGGAACCTGCCATTGTAACGCACACACCAAGAATTACGAATACAACAAGCTTCCAGACTACAGGATTAATTCCGTTTAGTTTGGCTGCACGCTCGTTTATACCTACAGATTGAATATACAAACTCAAGGTTGTCTTTTTGAGCAGCAGGTTTATGAGCACAATAAAAATCACAACAACAATAATTGGAGTTGGAATTGCAATATGCGGAATAAAACCACCAATATAAGTAAGCAACGGACTTTCTACGTTAGGAGTTGCACCACCATTAATCCAGTAAGCAATTGGACGACCAGCTGTATACAGAATCAAAGATGCAATCATAGGCTGAATATTAAACTTAGCGATGAGAACACCATTGAACAGACAGAAAACAATTGCAACCAGACAAGCCAGAATAAGTCCAACAAGAATTGTTCCAGGATTAATGCTCCATGCACGTAAAACCTTTACAAATACAGAGCCTGCAATGGCGGCTGCAGCACCAATAGAAATATCCTGACCTTTAGTAGCCGAAGTTACCAGTGTCATTCCTATAGAAAGAATTACCAGCTCCGAAGCACCGTTTAAGATACTTATTAAGTTTCCCGAAAGTACAGTGTTTCCAAAGTTATTCTTTTTAATAACAATGGAAAAGAAGCTTGGGTCCCGAATCAGATTGAATATTACAAGAATCAGCAGGGCAACAATTGGAATTGCAAGCTGAGACTGAAAAAGTTTTTTTACCCAATTTGTAAATTTATTAGCCATTTTGAGCCTTACCTCCCGCAATAGTCTGCATAATTACATCTTGACGCAGCATTGCATCCTTAAGCTCGCCTACAATTTTTCGGTCGCGCATAACGATGAGCCTCTGACAAACAGAAAGCATCTCTTCAATTTCAGAAGAAATAAAGGTAACACTTACGCCCTCTTCTGCAAGCTTAAGAACCTGCTTCTGAATTTCAATTTTTGTACCAACGTCAATACCACGTGTAGGCTCGTCAAGAATCAGGAATTGAGGATGAGTCAAAAGCCAGCGTGCCAGAATTACCTTCTGCTGGTTTCCTCCACTCAAAGACTTAATTGGTGTTTCCTTAGAAGCAGTTTTAATATCCAGTAGTTCAATATATTCATCTGCAAGCTTTTCAGATTCTGCACGGCTAAGAGGTTTTGTAAAGCCATTTAATACCTGCAGAGCAAGAATAATATTTTCTCTTACAGAAAGATCCTGGATAATTCCGTCTCCCTTGCGGTCTTCCGGAAGATAACCTATTCCATTCTGCATTGCATCCTTTGGTTTGGTAATCTTAACATCGCGGCCATTTACCTTAACCTTACCACCAGTTACACGGTCTGCAGCAAAGATTGCGCGTACGCTTTCGCTTCGTCCGGAACCCAAAAGTCCTGTAAAACCGTTTACTTCACCCTTATTAATAAGGAAGTCAAAAGGCTTAACACCTTCACTTGAACTAAGGCCTTCTGCCTCGTAAACAACAGTTCCGGCCCCAGTGTATGGGCGTTTGCTGTTTTTAAGATTGGTCATATCTTCCATATCTTTACCAAGCATGGCCGAAATAAGCTTAACGCGTGGCAGCTCGCTCACAGTGTATTCACCAACAAGCTCACCATTACGCAAAACAGTAATCTTATCACAAACCTCGTAAACCTGTTCAAGGAAGTGGGTAATAAAAATAATGCCTACACCACGACTCTTAAGATCGCGCATAAGCATAAATAATTCTTCTACTTCATTTTCATCAAGAGAAGAAGTTGGTTCGTCAAGAATTAAAACCTTACAATCCATATCAACAGCACGTGCAATAGCAACCATCTGTTGAACAGCAAGAGAGCAGGTTCCAAGCTGCTGACCAGCCTTTGCAGGAATGTTTAATTTTTGCAACAGCACAGCTGCCGATTTTTCCTGGGCGCGGCGGTTTACAAACTTGTAATTTCCGCGTCCTATATACATATTCTCTGCAACCGTAAGGTTAGGACAGAGAGTTATTTCCTGATATACTGTGGCAATACCCAGATTCTGGGCATCCTGTGGAGAACGGATAGAAACAGATTCATCGTAACCGGCAATTTTGATTTCTCCGGCATCTTTTTCATAAACACCGGTCAAAACCTTAACCAGAGTTGATTTACCTGCACCGTTTTCTCCCATGAGCGCATGAATTTCACCTTTCCTAAGCGTAAAGTCAACATTCTGCAGTGCCTTTACACCCGGAAATTCCTTATAGATTCCGCGCATCGATAAAATTACATTTTCTTCCATTTTTCAAACCCTGAGATTGTCGGGTCAAAAGCCCGGGGATCTTCAAAAAAAACGGCGTAAAATATGGGACACACACTTTACGCCGAAAAGTCAAATTAAGGAGTTAGTCTTAGTCACCAAGACCGTATGTATCAATGTCAGACTGTGTAAGCTTCTTAGCATCAAATCCTTTTTCTTCAGAAATGATTTTCTTAGAAGGTACATTACCAGACTTAATCATGTTTTCGATAACAGAAGCCTGGAATGGAGAACACTGTCCATCATAGTTCCAGTTTCCAGCAAGGAGTTCACGGAGAGCCCACTTGTTACAGTCAAAGCCCATTACAACTACTTTTCCGTTTACACCGTGTGTAATACCAGCTTCATCCAAAGCTGCAACAGCACCCTTAGCCATACCATCGTTTTCTGCATAGATTACGTTGAAATCATCACCAGAGTTGATTACAGATTCAACAATCTTCTTAGCTTCTGCTTCGTCCCATGTAGCTGTCTGCTGAACAACCTTCTTCATTGTTCCCTTAGCAAATTCAGCATCCAAAGCACCTGTACGACCAATCTGAGCGTCAGATCCCATAGCACCCTGAATATGGATTACATTGTATTCAGGAAGATTCTGAGCCTTAAGCCAAGAAACAGCTGTTTCACCTTCTTTAGCCATGTCAGATACAACAGCAGCTTCGTAAAGATCTTCGCTTACGTTGATCATGCGGTCAAAAAGGAATACTTTAATTCCAGCTTTCTGAGCCTTTTTAAGAACAGAATCCCATCCGTCTGTAGCAGCAGCAGAAAGAAGAATATAATCAACGCCTTCTGTAATGAACTGAGAAGCAGCATTAAGCTGTTCATCATTCTTAAGGCTGTAGAAACTCTTAACGTCATAACCCTTAGCAGCAGTAAATACAGTTTCAAAGTCCTTTACGTTTGCAGCGCGATATCCAGACTCTGATGGTGGATTGTTAACGATACCAATCTTAATAGTACCATCACCTTTTTTAGCAGATTTCTTTGAACAAGAAACGAACAAAGAAGCTACACACATAAGTGCAACAGCAACAATTACGCTTTTTTTCATCTAATTTTCCTCCTAATAGATGTTTTTAATTGTTTATGTCTGGATTTTAATACCGGCGAGTCAGTTTTTGAATGCAAAAATTTAGGAATTTGTGTGCAAATTTTTAAGAAGTTTCCCCTATGTTTTACCATTTTTTTGGACTTTTGCGAAAAATTGGAGATTTTAGTTAGAAATTTTATGCGATTTGGTTAACTTTTTTCTGAATTAAAAAGCACCCTTAAACTCTATATTAAACCTTGCACAAAGCGTCTGGTACTGATTTTTGTAAGTCTCATCTAACAAACCTGTTACATATAACAGGGGGGCCGTCTCCCCCCTCGGCCGCACTTCGTTGCGTCCTCCCCCCTGTGCAGGGGACACCCCCGCAACGCCCCCGTAACAAACTTCCAGAGAATGTCGTACAACTCCATCAACAGAATCAACTACCTTAAGTTCATTGCCGCAAACCTTTTGAATAACATCCCGTAAATGCAAAAAGTGTGTACAGCCAAGAATAATTGTATCGCAGTCCTGTGAGCGGAAAAATTCTACCGCAGGAAGGACAGCCTGTTCGCATTCTTCGGGAGTTGCAGTAAAAGATTTTTTTTCTATAAATTCAACAAGCTCTGCATCGCCCCTTGTAACAAGAGTACAGTCGCTTGCAAAGTTTTTCATAAGTTCATCATTATAAGGATTGTTTACAGTTGCCTTTGTTGCTAAAAGTCCAAGCCGCCTTTTTTTAGAAATTCCTGCCGCAAGCTTAATTGCAGGGACAGTTCCAACAAACTTTACATCAGGAATCCGGCGGCGCAGTTCCTCAAGTGCATTAACAGAAATTGTATTACAGGCCACAACAATTACGCGCGGTTCAAAAGCTTCACAAACTTTTTTTGCAAGTGGAACTACGCAGTCCACAACTTCTTCGTGAGATTTTTCGCCATAAGGAAAATTCTTATTATCTGCAATATAAACACATTTTGCATCACTTTTTTTAGAGAGAAGACTGTTCATGTAAGGAATGCCACCGGCACCGCTGTCTATAAATGCAAAATCAGTCATATCAGTCACCAAAAAGTGCGTTAAAGGCATTGCGGGCTTTTTCTGCTTTTGAGATTCCTGTGTCATTGTCGGGCTTGACCCCGCAAGTTTTTGCTTTGCAAAAACTTGGTAAGCTTGCGACACAATCTTTCTTCACCCTAAAATAATCACAAAAGTTGCTTCTTTCCTTGTCGGTCACCATATCTGCAGAGCTTTCGCGGCAGTCATTATGGGCACCAGACTCATAAAAATCACAAGCCCTGCATACATGCAGATCTGCATGGCAAAGTGGACATTCATCCCCGCGAACCGGTTTTTCAATAGAAATTTCTTTTTTACATTTCCAGCAAATCATAGTTGAATGATACACCTTTTAACTATAAAATAAAAGAGTAATGTTTTCAGAAAACCCATGTCTTGTAAGGCATTGCCGCAATATTGCACTTTCGACCTTTGATGCACAAGGCAATCTTACAGAAGAAAAAAACTATTGTCTCGACCACATGCCTAATCCTGGCGAATTTAAAGAAAAAATCTACGAGTATATAGCTTCGCACGAAAAAATAATCGGACTTACAGCCTGCGGTCTAATCTTCAAGGATATAGATTTTACCAACAAACAGTTTTATGGCTGTAATTTTCATCATTGCACATTTATGAACATACATTCAGAAAACGTAAAAACCCACATGTGCGTTTTCGATTTTGCGGTTTTTAATGACTGCTCGTTTATCAAAAGCAATTCCATGTTTACTTCATTTTCGGGCAGCACCTTTTCTCATACACTTTTTACTTCCAGCGATATGATTCAGGATAATTTTAACGGCATCAAAGCTTTTCAGTCTTCTTTTGATGATTCAGACCTGTTCAATTCGCGGTTTATTATGGCAACCTTAGTAGATACGTCCATGCAAAACTGTAATCTTAAGCACACGCTTTTTTATAATTCAGAACGACAGAATGTATCGTTTAAAATGTCTAACACAAGGGAAGCTTTATTTGACCTTCACGGCAGCGAGCTTTCCAAAGGAGATTCATTATGAAAGTTTATTTCCACCTGAATCTCAAAGGCTTTTCAAACTGCTATGTTGTGGTAAACGAAAATACCCATGAGGCAATTATAATTGATCCGGGTAAAATCACAGACGGAATAATTTCTCAAATAGAAGAACAGCATCTAAAGCTTACCGCAGTTCTGGTAACTCACAACCACGGAAGCCATGTAGACGGAATTAAAACCCTTCAAAAAATTTACAATGTAAAAGTGTATGCTGCCGACTGGGAAGTTGCAAAAAACAATACAAATGTTCTTATGGGAGACGGAAAACTTTATCTTGCAAAAATGCCCATCCGTTATTTTTCAATGCCTGGACACACAACAGATTCCATTGTTTACAAAATAGGAAACCTTATTTTTACAGGTGATGTTCTTTTTGCAGGCTCCATGGGAAGTACAAACTCAAGCTATTCAGAAGTGATTTTACGCACAGGTATAGAAAATAATATTTTTTCTCAACTTGATTCAGTAATCCTTATGCCGGGTCACGGACCTCCATCTACAATAGAAGCCTCGCGCATTTTTACAATGGATATAGAATAGTTATCTGTTTATAAGGGCAACATTACCGCCCTTAATGCCGTAGGTATCGTAGGTATAATCATTCAAAATTACAGCTGCATCCTCAAAGCCTTTTGCATTTGTATTGCGTACATATTCTGCAAGCTGCGGTGTAAACACTCGTACTGAATAAAGGTTCGCACGTCCAACAAAATATTCAGGAACATTTGCAATGCTCTGCTGCATTATATATGCCATAAATTCATTATGCATTAAATATTCATCTTCTATGTCGTAACCAAGCCCAGTCTGCGATTCAAAAAAATCAAGCAAAAACTGATGGCTATCCGGATCAAAGGTATAATAAACTGCAGCCACAAAATTCCGGAAAGCTTCATCACGGAAAAACAGCGTATGCCAGGCTTCG
>JAEEGK010016577.1_pt1 | contig 16176 bp, 7 predicted proteins | sample 8958771 | NCBI WGS metagenome assembly JAEEGK01 (sample SAMN16246547, study PRJNA631951) | gut metagenome | biome: gut microbiome; feature: rumen; material: SC-attached | host: Bos | place: Iran: Karaj | collected 2018-10
GATTGGGGATTGGGCCCAATCCCCAATCCCCAATCCCCAATCCCCAATTATAATCAAAAAAAAATATATTTATAATAAATATTTAATAAATAATTTATTTAAAAAATTTATTATAATTTTTGAATAAAAATAATTTTATTGTATAAATAAAATATTAATTATATGTCAAATAAAAATTTCTCTACTCAAAATTCAATAAAAAGAGATGAAATTCAAAATAATATTCATTTCACAAATACTCAAAAAAAAAATATTTCTAATATGGTATCAAACAAAAATATAAATAGCTATTCCTTTTCAAAAGATTCGATTTTACCTAATTGCAAAAAAAATATTAATTCAGAAGAAGAAAAAAATAATAATGACTTAAATTCAAATAATTCTAATAAATCAAATAATAACAAAAATATAATTACATCTAAATATATTTCAGAATTACAGAAATATCAAATTGAACCAGAAAATATTTATAAACCTTCAAGTTTATACAAACAAAATGGATTTTTTCCACCTTTTCCTTTTCAACAAATAATCACTTGGATTTTTTTTTTAATTAACACAATATTTTTTTCATATTTTTTATTAATATTAGAAATAAATATTAAATCATTTACAATTATTATATTTACATTTTTAACAATTTTTGTAATTTTTTTTGCAATAATAACTACAATAATTGATCCAGCAGATGATTTATTAAAAAAAGAAATAAAAAAGAAGAAATTTCATGAAATTAATAATTTACATTATCAATTAGAAATTTCTCGTTTAGAACCTTTTTGTATAATATGTTGTAGTAATATAGCAAATAATTCAAAACATTGTAAAAAATGTAATAAATGTGTTAATTCTTTTGATCATCATTGTAATTGGTTAAATAATTGTATTGGAAAAACAAATTATCCTTTTTTTTATGCTTTATTAATAGTATTAATTTTTGATTTATTTTTTATTGGAGGAGTTGGATTCTATATATATATTTGTGCTACTTTAGAAGAGAAAAAAAAATTAATTTATATTTTTAATTTAATATTTAATTTTATTGATTTAATTATTGGCTTTAATTTATCTTATCTTTTTGTTATTCATTCTTATTTTATTTATAAAGGAATTAGTACTTATGAATATATTTTAAGTAAAGAAAATAATAATAATAATAAAGATGGTCAAAATGGTAATAAATCTGAAGAAATTAATTTAAAAATTCATGATTTACAAAATAAAAATGGAATTCAAAATAATAATTTATTAAATAATTATATTAAAAATGATGATAAAATTAATATTGAAGAAATAATTACAAATAATAATAATGTTAATAATAATATTAATACTATTTATTCATGTAATAAAGAAATTGATTTAATTAAAAAAAATTATGGGAAAAATAAAAATAAAATATATTCTAAAGAATTAATTGAAAAATTGCAGAAAATGCAAACAGGAAATAATAATATATTTAAAGTAACAAACGAAAAAATTATTATTGATGATGAAAATGCTCAAAATAAAATTTTTCAACCAATGGTAAATGAAATTTATGGATTAAAAAATGAAAAAAAATAAGAAATTATATATTATTTACAGTTATAGATAATAATATATGTAATAATGTCATTTTTTGTATAAATATATAAATATTTTAAATATATAAATAGTTAGTTATTGTTTATTATATAAATTTTAATATAAATAAATTATTGCATTTTTCATATAAATAATATTTGTTAATATATTAATTTTTTAAAATATATAAATATATATATTTAATTTAAATTAAAATTTTATATAATATATATCTAAAAACTTAATGGCAAATTTAAATGAACAATATAATAAAAAAATAATAATAAATCCAATTATACCAAATGAAGAAAATGAATCATTTGATCTTTGTTTTTTTACATATTATGGAAAATTAACAAATATAGTTGAAATATTTAATGGAATAAGCATTGACGATGCAAAAGAAATAGTAAATAATTCTTTTACCGAAGAAAAAAAAAGAAATAGTTTACAAATCACAAGTTTTTTAAATTTTTCAAATATATTTTTATATTTATTAACATATGATGCAGATTATCATTATCAAGATGATAATCAACAAAACACTTGGCATTTTTTATGTTATCGTGGTCATTCACATATATTAAATTTATTAATTAATTACATTCGTTATAAAATAAAATATAAATATTTAAATTTAGTAGATAAAATTAAAAAAGATTTTGGTTTTAGTAATCTTGACATTTTCAAAGGAAAATTATCAAAAGCAGTTCATAAAACAGAAGAAATTGTAGAAAATTTTAATAAACTTCAAAATGAATTATACAACGAATGTAATAATATGATAAATGAATTTATAGAAGAATTAAAAAAAGGTTTGATGGCAAAAGACAAAGAAGGTCAAACTCCTTTACATTTAGCAGCAATGTCTAAATTTCCTTTATGTCAAAAAATAATAAATGAAATATTAGATTTTGATTTTTTTAATTTAAAAGATGTTCATTATGATGAATTTTTAAAATTATTTTTTGAATTACAAACTATAGAAATAAAACAAGAAAGAATGAATGAAGATCCAAGAAGAGTGAATAGATTAGAAAGAGAATTATGTACTTTATTAGGAGATGATATAATAAAAGAATTATCAGATAAGTATAAAAAAGATAAAAATAATTTATTTAAAGAAATTATTAATACTGTTGATAATAATGGCGATACTATTTTACATATAAGTTCTTTTTGTGGTGACTATCGAATAGTAAAAAAATTATTAATTTATGGAGGAAATAAAAAATTAAAAAATAATAATGAAAAACTTCCAGTTGATTTATCAAAAGATAATTTTGTAAGAAAAGTTTTAACAAATTTAAATAAAGCAGCTAAAAATTCAGAAATGAAAAACATAACTGAATTAGTAAATTTTGGAGATAATATAAACGAAAAAATATCAATTTTTAGACAAGCTCCAATTCATAAAATAATAGAATCAAAGAAAAAAAATAAATATGAAGTATTAAAAAACATGTTAGAAATGGGAAGTGACCCTAATTTAAGAGATAGCAATGGTTGGACTCCTTTACATTATGCATGTAATTTAGGTGATTTTGAAAGTGTGAAAATTTTAATTGAAATAGGTCAAGCAAATATTGATAGTTATAGTAATAATAAAAGAATTCCTTTACATTATGCGAGTTATAATAATTTTCCAAATATAGTTGAATATTTATGTGAAAAAGAATCAGATGTTAACTATAAAGATAATTTAGGTTGCTCTCCTTTACATTTAGCAGCTAAAAATGGTAATACAAAATGTTTAGATATTTTATTAAATTATGGAGGTGATTTATATTCAGTAGATTTTAGAGGTTGGAATATTTTACATTACAGTGCATTTCATGGACATAAAAAAACAGTTAGATTTATATCAAAATATGATGCGGATTATGATATATTAAAAAATATGAGGAATTCTCAAAATAAACTTCCTATAGAAATTGTAAGAGATCCTGAAGTGAAAAAATATTTTAATTCATTGTGGCACGCAGCTAAAGAAGGTAATTTAGATTTGACTGTGAATTTATTAAATGATGGAGAAGATGTTAATCAACAAAGTCAATTTGAAAAAAATACACCTTTAATATTAGCTACTTTAAATGCTCATTATTTAGAAGTTAGATTGTTGTTAGAACATAAAGCGTCGATTGATATTAAAAATAAAGATGATAAAACAGCGAGTGATTATGCAAATGAAATGTTTGAACCTTGTCATAATATATATAAAATGTGTAATGATTTAGATAGAGAAAAAATTGATTTGAGAAATATTATTTGGGGTATACTTAATAAATCAGAAGATATTTTAAATGCTACTATATGTAAAAGTAATTGGGATTTAAAAATTTGGAAATTAAATGATTTTGTTACGAAAATTTGTAAAATATTTGGATTGCAAAAAGAAGAAAAAAAAGAAAAAAATAATGAAGAAGAAAAAGAAGAAAATAAAGAGAAAAAAATTGAAGCTAATTAAATTTTTTATTTAATTTTTTTTTAAATTTATTTTATTTATATTTTTTTTTAATTCAATTATTTAAATTAAATCTTATAATTTTTAATCTTTATATATATAATTTGATATTATAAATAAAATTATATTGTATATAAAATTTATTCTTCATTTAAATTATCTTCTTTATTAAAATCTTTTGTATCAATTTCATTTATATTTTGTTCAATTCCATATTTTTTATTTTGATCATTTTTAATATCTTCTTGAATAGCAATTCCTTTAATATTTTCAACATCCATTTTATTTTTATCTATATCATTATTATTATTATTTTTATCAAATTCCTCAAATTCATTATCTTTCGGAGGTGGAATAAAATACGGAATTTTTCCTCTTTGCCAATCATTTAAAATAATTTTCGCCGTGGCTTTTAAATCAGGTTCACCACCCCTTAAAAGTTTCCCATAATTTTTAGCACATTGACCAACAAAATCTTCATCATCTTTCCAAGAATTAATTTTATATATTTGTTTTAAATATTTTTCTTCACATCTTTGTAAAATCCCATGAATAAATTCCATAGGTTCCTCAATTTTTTCCGCCCTAACAACATTTTTTAACACTCTATCTAATTGAGTTTGACCTTCTTCATAAACCACCCCCGGACAATCAATTAAATAAATTCGCTTAGTAAGAGCAACATATTGCCAAACTTTAGTTTCACCTGGAATAGGAGCTACTCTGCAACTTTTTTGTTTTTTTAATGTATTAATAACACTAGATTTTCCTACATTAGGGTAACCTATAAACCCAACTGATATATTTTTTTTATCTTTATGTAAAGCATCAAATTGTCTTAAAAGTTGAAATAAAGCTGGTTTTCCATATGGATTTGTAATACTCGCATGAAATGCAATACAAGGATATATCTTACTTAAATGTTTCACATATGCTGCTGTTACCCATGTTGGAACTAAATCAACCTTATTAATGAGATATATTATATGTTTATGTGGACAGTTTTTTTCTATAAAATTTTCGACATATGAACATTTAGTTCCTATTGGATCTCTACTATCTAAAACTTCTACTAAAACATCACTTGAATCAATGACTTTTAATAATTCACTGTAAATTCTTTTTGATTGACCTGCTTTCATATATTTAAATTCTGGGGCGATTTTTTCTATTTCGTTTAAATTATTTAAATCTTTGTCTTTTTCTGTGTTATAATTTTCTACTTTTTTTAATGAATTATCAACATATTCTTCTAATGTATAAACATTTAAATTTGGTTTTGTTCGTTTTGATTTTTTACCGAAAGTTTCTTCAAAAGAAGAAATTTTATTATTTATTTTAGAATCATTATTTAAAGGTTTAATTAAACTTTGAGGAATTTTTGATTGATTTAAAAATATACTATAAGTATCTTTTTTTTTATTATTTAATATTTTTTCATATTCTTTATTCATTTGTTCTAATTTTTTTTGATCTATAGTTCTAACGTTTCCAAACCATTTTCTATCTGGTTCTATTCGAACTGGTTTGTTTGGAACTTTAAAACGGTCTTTGTTTGGTTTGCTATTGTATAAATTTAATAAATTAATTTTTGCTTTTGTTCTATAAAATGAATTTTTTCCTTCTTTTATTACTCGATTCGGGTTTGTTGGAGCTTTTGATATTTTATCTATTGAAGAGGTTTTTTTTGAAGAAAAAGTTTTATTTGAACGTTTTGAGAGATTAAAACGCTTTTGACCTTTTGTGTTTTGACCTTTCGAACGCTTTGCCATATTAAATTTAGGATGAAAAAAAATAATTATTTTAATTTTTTTAAAATAATTTTTATTTTATTTATAAAAAAAATAATAAATTTTTTAATAAAAACATTAATATAAATAATAACAAAAAAAAATAAACAAATGGAAAAAGAAGTTACAGATCCAACAAAAACACCAAATACATTAGAATTTGCTAAAATTCCTGGTTTTGATGTATTAGAAAAGTTACCAGAAGAAGAAAAATTATCAAGTTACAATGAAGAATATTATTCAACATTATCAAATTTAAAATTTTTATCTTGCACAATTCCTCAAGATGATATTTTATTTTATCACTTCGAAACTAATAAAAACGCTTCTTTAACTTCATCAACAGCTCAATGTCAAGTTACAATAAAAGAATTAATGGAAGTTAATAAAGAAATTAATGCTGATATTGAAATTATAAGAGATAAAGTAGATAAATTAAGAGAAAGAGTTCATAATAATAGTGATGAAGATACTTGTGCTAATTTAAAACCAGAAATTGAAAGATTAGACAAAGAATTAAGAAAATTTTTAATTGAACAAAAAACTAAAAATTTTCAATTAATTAAAGAGATCGCTATTTTAAAAAAAGAAAAAGATGAATTATATAATCAAATTCAAATTTGTGTTCAAAGACTTAATAAAGTTGAAATTGATGTTGGAAAAAATTGCAAAAAAAATAAAAAGAAAAAAATTGTTATTAATCCTAATAATAATACAATGCTTGAAAATAGCAAAATGAATTCAACTACAAGTGAAAAAATCGGAAATATTAATTCTATTAAAGTATAAATAATATTATTTTATTTCTATTAATAATCTTTAACAAAATAAATAAAATCATTTTCCTTATGATTACATTTTTCACAGCTCCAAGGATATTTATTCCAAACTTCTTTAGTTTTAAATTCTTCCCATTTCCATTTCCATTCTTCTAAATACCAATAATAAAGTTTATGTTCAAAAGACCATTTATTATTGTTATATTTCCATTTTCGACATATATAATACTTTAACATTCCTTCTGAATAATCATCATTTATTGTAGTTTCTTGTTGGCAATTTTTACAAAAGAAAGTTCCTTCTGACATTATAAAATATAAATAATAAAATCAATAATAATCTTATAATGAAAAATATGAAAATATTGTTTTTTTTTTATTAAAATATATTTAAGTAAATTTAATTTTATAATTATTTTTATTTTATAATTATTTTTATTTTATAAAAATTTTTATTTAAATTAAAATTTTTATTTAAATTAAAATTTTTATTTAAATTAAAATTTAATTTAATTAATATATATATTAAATTGAAAAATATATCATTAAATCATAGTTATAATAATAAAAAAATTATTATTATTAAATTATATAAAAAAATTACTTTTATTGAAATCCATTATTTTCATCATTAATATTATTATTAATATTTTCTGCATCTTCAATTAAATATTTCAATTGTTTATTTTTAACATGTGGTTCATCACCAACATTAGCATTAACACTCATATATTGACTCATATATTTATTCCAATTACTAGCAATCAAAGCAATTAATCCAATAACAGCCAATAAAATTAAAAATATTAATAGCAAATAAATCCAAAACATAGTACCTGTATTAGGTCCTTTTAATTTTACTTTACCAACTGGAACAAAATCAACCCCATTTTCAGCAACTTCCATCTCAACATCTTCTAAACCAATTTCACTATCATCTTTAATATTAGGACTTAAACATCTTATATTAGTTCTATTTAAATATTCAGCTTCAGTTGTTCCATATTTTCCGAATTTACATAAAATAGGTTGATAATTAAAATCTTTTTTTTTGCTTTTTAAATTTTTATTATTGTTATTATTATCTAAAATTGTATAATCTTGTTCTACAATTGAAGCAGAAGGAGTTGTAAATGTTTTATCCATTTTGTCTTTTGCAGTTAACATAATAGGTACTATTTCTTTAGTAGTAAATTCGTTAGGATATATTCTTTTAACATCTGGATTAGAATAGAAGGTAAAAGTATGTGAACTTTCAGTCCAAGGATTAAATTCATCTTCATTAAAAGCTATTCCAAATGGAACAGTAAATGGCATTTGACCTGAACTAGGTATTTTATAATCTTTAGGAGATAAACATGAAATTTTATTATAATCTATGAATTTACCTTGAGTATATGAAAAATATCCTGGAACTCCAAATCTACAACGAATATTATCCGAATCAAAAAATCCTGCACCTTTTACTAAAATTTGAGTTCCTCCTTGAATAGGTCCACTACTTGGTATAATTTCATATACTCCATAGGGAATGAAACTAACATTATCATTTGCTTCGGTAAAACTTACATTATTTAAAGCGATTTTTAATGGTAGACTATTTTTACTTTTTAATTTATTTCCATTTTTATCCACTTTTATACTATATTCATCAGGTATGGTAGGAAGTGTTTCGAAATTACATGTCATTTCATTGAAATTATCTACTTTTCCTTTTCCGTAATAATCTCCTACCTTACAACCTATATCAGCTCCTTTAAAATCGTCTTTGAATCCTTTTCCAAACACTTTAACAGTCGAATTTCCTTGACTGGCTCCGCTATGAGGATATATACCAGTAACTTCAGGTTGAACATAATAATAAAATCCATCTGGGTAATCTTGACTATCAATTCCATTTAATGTCAATCCCATATCAACATATCCTGTGAAGTTATTAGGCATGGCAGGCATATCACATATAATTTTAGATTCACTTACTGATAAAGGTTTGTAATCATTTTTATTCATTTTGAATTTTACTTTGTTGCTATTTATAAATCCTCCTCCGTTTATATTGATATCTCCTTCTCCGGTATTAGGACCACTTGTAGGTATTATGTTATCTATTTTATAGAAGTAAAAATCTTTTCCGGTATCGACATAATTTGTTCCATCAAATGTTACTTTTATATTCGCTTTTGTTCCACTCACCCATCCTCCTGGTGTGCTACATTGGATATATGTTTTACCTTCATTTGTTGTTTTTAACATAGCAGGTACATTTTTTGCTTGTTGAGTTAGTATATAATCTTTTTGTTTTTGAAGTTTTTCTTTTTCTTCTTCGGTTAAATCAACTTGATCAAAAGGTTTAATTTCTTCTTCATCTTCGCTATTATCATTTTCATCTTCAATTGTAGGTTCAAATTGACATTGAAATTCATTTTCATTTACCATATTAGTAAGATTTCTACCATATATTTTTACTAATGTTCCTCCACTTTCCGGTCCGCTCGTTGGTGTAACTAAATCGAATTTTGCGTTTTTGAAATCGCTATAATATGTAAATAACTGATCTGCACATTCAAAATCATAGGCATTTAAAGAAACACAAAATGGAACTTTAACATTAGCAGTTTCATATTCAGGTGCAGTACAAATTATACGAACTGTGCTTAAATATTCACCTTCTGTTATTTTCTCGCCAAACTTACAATAAGGTTTTGCACCGTATTCGGGTTTGTTTAAAAACCATGCTCCTATTACCATAATTTTAGTTCCTCCGGTTATTATTGTTCCTGTTGGATAAAAAGATTCAATGTAGATTTGATGATAATAATAATATTCAAAGTTAGTATGAATATAATTATTTGCATAATAATCTTGAAGAAAATCTGATAATGGTAAGAAATTTAATTTAGATACAGATATATAATCTAACCCCCCCCGAGTTTTTAATGTATTTGGCGCAGGAGGTGATTTAAGTTCGATTTTTTTTAAATCGTAATTTAATTTATTTGAATCTTTATTTTCCTCATTTTCGTTATTATTATCGTTATTGTTATATAAAATAGTATTTATATCAATTTCTTTAGTGTCTTTATCTAAAGTATCTAAAAAGTTATTTTTATTCATTGGAACTAAATTTTGAGGTCCCCATTTAAAAACATAATCTTTATTATCTTTAAATCCAGTTCCATATATTTTAACTAAAGTATTTCCTTCTCTAGGACCACATTTAGGTTCTACTTTATATACATTAACTGGATCAGTAAGTTCCAAATTATAATAAGTATCAGTATAATCATAACCATTTAAACTAACTCTTAATTTTGCATTTCCTGTTGTGCTTTGGAATTTTGGAGATTGACATAAAAATAAATTTTTATATTCATTATTTAAAGGATAAGATGTTAATACACCAGTTGTTTCTTTTTCTATTAATTTATCATTATCGTCTACTTCATATTTACATGTATAATTTGTAAAAGGTTGAATTTCATCGAAATAATTCATAATATCTGTACTATCTATTGGAACGGGAATATATGTATCTAAATTACATGGTATACTTCCGACTAATACATTTTTTAATGTATTTAATTCATTTTGAGTTATATTTAAAACTTCTTGGGCATCTACTTTATTTAAATCTCCAATTACAATAGGTTCATCATAGTAAAATATTTTTAAATTATTTTGAGTAAAATCGTCATTGTAAACTGCAACTTCGACTGGGAATCTTTCATTATCTAATTTATTTCCTGTTTTTTTATATCTCAATCTATTTCTAGGTAAAGTATATGTTTCTAAATTCATACTATCTATATATTTAGCTTCTACCGTGCAATTATTACCATTGCATTCAAGCACTTCATCTTCGTTAATAGTGCTACCAAACATTGCTTTTAAGTCATTGCTATCGCTTGTGTTTGCAAATCCATAACCATGTATTTTTAATAATGTGTTTCCTTTTGTTGATACCATTTGAGGTTCTACTGAAATGACATATGGGTCATATAATGTATAATTAAAATTATTGTTTGTATAATCATCACCTTTATTAAATGATGTTTCTACGTTGAAACTTTCAGGTGTGTTTACTTCTGGTATGTTACATTTAATATGATTTTTTTCTACATATTCTGCAGATTCTATGAAAATTTTATTGTTTGTTGAGAGACTTTTAAATCGACATTTTAAATCATTATTACATTCTTCTACACTTTTTTTACAATCATAATTATCGAGCATTACGTTTAATTTATTATTTTTTGATTTTAATGGTCCGAATTTAGGATTAATATCAGTAATATTAGGCATATTAAAAAATGTATAAATTTGGTCATAATTACAAAAATATTCTCCATCATAAGATAATTGTAAATTAGTTTTAACATCTTTTTTTCCATCATAGTTTCCAGTAGTAAAAATACTTGGAGCTTTAAAACTAACTTTTTGTGTATTCGTTCCTTCTAAATTCACAACTTGAGTTTGACCATATTGAATATCATTATCATCTGCATCAACGAATTTATAATATAATTTTCTATCAACATTATTTTGATAACTATTAATATTAACATTACCATCACTTTCCAACGCAAAATAAGGTTCGATATATCCTATACCATATATACTTATTTCATTTCCACCTATCGCAGGTCCTCTTTCAGGTTTTAATTCAACAGTCATTGGGCATTTATAATAATAATAAGTATTTTGTTTGTCTCTATAATTAATAGTCATATCTTTTTCAAATTGTTGCCCATTCAAACTGACTTGAACTACAGTGCTTCCAGTTAAATTAGCTTCAGGTGCCTTTACCATCATATATGTATTATCTATTTTATATGGCTTAGTTTGATATGTGGCGAATCTCGCAGTTACGTTACATGCTCCAGGTTGATTGAAATCAAATCCGGAGATGTTTATATTATTTCCTCCTTCAATTGGACCTAACATTGGATTTACGTTAGTTATTATAGGTGATTTATAATACATAAATAATTGTTCTGGTCCGTTTATATCATCCCCATTTAATGTTATTTGCAATGTGTAATTTGTTATGCTATTTATGTTAATTCCTTCGTGATTTAAAACCGAAGGAGAGTCACATTTAATTTGAGTGTCTGACATTACAGTAGCGTTAGTGAATATGTTTTTACCATTTCCTGAAAAAACACATTTAACGTCGTTTGAATAGCCCATTGGAAAATTTTCTCCGAAGACATTAATTTGAGTATACCCTCTTTCAGGTCCACACATAGGTTCGATATGAGTTAAAATAGGTGTTGCATAATATCTAAATTTGGTATTAATGCCACTTGAAAATTCATCTGGTCTTACAGCGACTTTTAAATTAACAGTAACTGGCTTTTCAACAGGAGGACTTAAACAACTTAATTTATTTTTATTATGATATTCACCTATTGAAAGTTTATCTCCGAATTGACACATAACATATCCAGTGTCTTCGAAATTACTTCCAGTGATAGTTACATTGGTATGTCCTGTGACAGGACCTATTTTAGGGTGGATGTTATATACATAAGGGGGGTGGTAGTAATAAAATAAAACTCCGTCATCTGTCCATTCTCTGTTATTTAAACTAATTTCAACTGGAACTTCTCTTGTTTCAAAACTCGGGGGTGAGGTACATTCTATTTCGGTAGAGCTTATAACAGTTGCTAAACTTAAAGATAAATCTCCGAATTTACAAAATGTGTCATTGTGATTTGACATATCATCTAAAGCAACTAAAGGGTTGAAATTCTGTCCTCTAATTCTTACTAATGTTCCTCCTGTGTCAGGACCTCTATTAGGTTCTAGTCTATAAACTTGGGGATATTCATAATAGACATAAGGTATATTATCTTCTGTATTTTGTTGGTTGTTAAATGAAATAGAAAAAGGTAGTTTTTTTTGAACGATACTTGAAGGTGGACTATAGCAAATTAAATAATGATCATTAACATATATTGCTTTAACTTCTCTTGATCCAAACCCACATCGTAAATTCTGGTCGAAATTTAAAAATCCTTCTCCAAAAACTTCTACTTTTGTATTACCATCTTTAGGACCATATCTGGGGTATATCCAAGTAATTTTAGGTTGTATATAAAAACGAAAAGGTATACTATTTAGGGTATCCGTAAAATCACCTAATAAACTTACAGTAAAAGGTATAATATCTTCATTATGAGGTCTACTATTTTCACATTGAATACAAATTTCAGTTTTTTCTGATGGCAATGGTTCGCGTTCTCCTATTTTTCTGGGATTAGGTGTACATTTTACATATGTTGCATTTACTGTGTTTGAAACTGAGCCGAAACGACAATTTGGGTGTGGATAATCGTCGATGAGATCTGCGTTGAAGTTGTCTAAACGTACGATGACTCTTGTTTCTCCGGTTGTTGGTCCACTTGCAGGTTCTATTCCTTTTATACGGATGTTGAAATTATCTTCATTTGAAATGAAATGAATAAAAGTTAAGATTAAAAAGAAGATGATTTTATTCTTCTTCATTTTATATTTAATTATAAAATAAAAAATTAATAGATCTAATAAATAATATTAATAAATTTAATATTTAAATTAAATTTTATTTAAATATTTTTTTATTAAATTTTATTATTTTTTAATATGTCTAAAGATAAATATGATCGTCAAACGCGTTTGTGGGGCGAAGGGCAAATTTTAATATCTTCGACACATGTTTTGTTTTTGAACAGTGATTCAACAAATTGCGAAATATTAAAAAATTTAATTTTAAGTGGAATTTATGAAGTAACAATAGTTGATAACAAACAAATTTCAAACGAAGACATTCAAAACAATTTTTTTATAAACAAATCCGATTTAAATAAACTTCGAGCTGAAATTGTATTAAAAAATTTACTCGAATTAAATCCGGATGTAAAAGGAAATTTCATAAACGAAGACATAAAAACATTCATATCATCAAAAATAAATATAAATAATTATAAACTAATTGTTTCGAGTAATTTATCAGATGAAATTAATAATAAACTTTACGAAATATGTGAAAAAAACAACAAAATATTTTTAATAGTTAAAAACAATGGTTTATTTAATTTGATAAGAATTTACGAAAATTTTCATGCGAATTTAAAACTTCGTCTAAATGAACAACCAATTCGTGATTATCGTTTGAGTTGTCCTTGGAATGAATTAATAAATTTCAGTTTGAGTTTTGATTTGGTTAATTCTGATGTTATTGATCATAAAAACATTCCTTTTTTTATTATTTTAATTCAAGCTTTGATTGAATATCGAAAAATAAAAGAAAATCAAAGCGCAAATCCAAAAACAAAAGAAGAAAAAAATTTATTTAAAAATATTATTAAAAAATTCAAAAAAAAAAATGAATTTAATGAAAATGTTGAAGAAGCAGAAAAATTTTATTATTATTGTAATGAAGAAAATAATAATTTATTAACTGAAAAAATTAAATTTATTTTTGATGTTGTTGATAAAAATAAAATTGATGATTTATTAAAACGTTCGAGTGATGTAATGAAAATATTTTTTATTTATATGAAATGCTTAAAAAAATATTACGAAACTTATAAAAATCTTCCTTTGTGCGGAAACATTCCTGACATGATTTCATCAACGAAAAATTTCATTGAATTAAAAAAAATTTATGATAAAAAAGCAAATGAAGATCGAAAATTAATGAAAAAAATTATTGATGAATATTTAAAAGAAAATAATTTCGATGAAAATATTATTAATTTAATAAATAATAATAATAATAATGAAAATAATGTTGATATTATTGATATTTTAAATAAAAATTGGCCTGAAACTTCTTTGTTTATTTATCCTAATCCAAAAGAAGAAACAAACGGAAAAAATTTGAATTCAAATGATTTTGATGAAGAACATCAAAAAATAAATTTTGTTATTTATTTATTATTTCGAGCTCAAGAAAAATTTAATTTGAAATATAAAAAATTTCCAGGTGAAAATGAAAATTGGAAAGATGATGTGAATTTATTAAAAAATGAATTAGAAGAAGAAATAAAATTATTAGAAAAAAATGTTCCTTTTGATATTAATTCTATTTCAAATGTTGATGATTATGTGTTTGAATTTTGTAGATTTGGACATTCTTATTTACCACCGTGTGTTTCTATTATAGGTGACATTGCAAGTCAAGAAATTATTAAATTAATTACGTATCAATTTGAAACTGTTAATAATACTATTATTTATGATGGAATTGGGGTTAATTTAAGTTGTTTTAAAATTTAATTAAATTTAATATGAATTTTAATAAAAATTATTTAAATTTTTGTTTTTTATTTTTTTTTATTGTTTTTATTATTGTTTTTATTATAAAATTATTGATTGTTTTTTTATTTTAAAAAGAATTTTTTCTTTCATTTTTTTTTTATTAATTAAATACAATTTACAAATATTTAAAAATTTATAATTTTGATTATTTATTTTTAATTTTTTTTCTAATATGATATTTATTTAAATTTTTTCCATATTAATTTTAATTAAAATAAATACGTCAGAAATAAATCAATTTAAAAATAATAATAATAATAATAATAATATTAATATTAACAACAACAATTTAAATCAAGACGAAAATAAAAAAATCGAAGAAGAAAAAAAAAATCCACAATCAATAATTTCAAATTTCATAAAAAAAAAACATCATCGTTCAAATTCATCTTCATCATCATCAAACAACACAAACACAAAATCATTAGGACACAGATGCACAATTTGTTTAGAATACGACAAATATTCCGAAAAAAAATGTCAAAAATGTTTCGTTTGCAATTCTTATTATCACAAAAAATGTTACGAAAAATTCGAGCCAAAATTTGAAAAAATAAACAACAATAATAACAACAACATTTTATGCTTAAATTGCATTGAAAAAAAAACAACTTCAATTTGCATTTTATGCGGAAGAGAAATTGGAATAAAAAAAAAATTAAACAATGGAAATTACATTCATAATTATTGTATAAAATTCATTAAAGAATACAATGAAACTCAAAATGAAATTCGAAAATGGCGATTTAATCAAAAATGTAAATTTTGTAAAAATAATAATTCAAATATTCCTATTATAAAATGTCAAAATACAAAATGTAAAAATTATTATCATATTCAATGTGCAATTAAAAATAAAATTATTTTTAGCTTGAATTTTATGAAAGATTTTTATAAAATTTCTGATGATGAAACAATTCCTTTTTATTGTAGTTTACATTATAAAACTTTAGCTAAAGAATACAATGATTTTATTAAACAAATGGATGTTTTTTTGAATAAAAATGATGATGAAAATAAAATGAAAATTTTGGATAGTAGTTTGAATAATGAAAAAAAAGATGTTAAAATTGTGAAGTTTAATAGAAATTTTAAAAAGAAAATTATTTTTAATTCGATTAAAATTGAAAAAAAGAAAAATTTTCATGTTGTTGTTGAAAATATTGAGAAAAATAATGATAAAATTGGGAGTAAAAAGGGAAATGAAGGGAAAAATATTTTTACCGCCAAAACTGTGATTAATAATAATATTAATAATAATAATAAAAAT
>JAEEGK010016578.1_pt1 | contig 16174 bp, 12 predicted proteins | sample 8958771 | NCBI WGS metagenome assembly JAEEGK01 (sample SAMN16246547, study PRJNA631951) | gut metagenome | biome: gut microbiome; feature: rumen; material: SC-attached | host: Bos | place: Iran: Karaj | collected 2018-10
AAAGTATTTTAATTTTATTTAATCAAATAACCATTTTTTAAATTAATTCAAATATTTAATTAAAATATATTACTGAATTTAAACATAATAAAATTCAAATTCTAATCTATACTAAATCTAAAGATAATAAAAATAATTAGAAATATACTCAGATTTTATTATAAGATTTTTTTTAGGTAAAAAAATATTAATAATTAATTTTGAGTTCTTTTTATATCTTTATGATATTTTTAGTTTAATATTAATTATTAAATGGAATTAGGAAATATTATATTTTAATATTTTTATTATTAAATATATCTTATGATAAAAATTAGAAAAAAATTATTTACAAAATAAAGAAAAAAATATTTCAATTAAAATATAATTATATATTCATTAAATTAATTATGAGATATATTTTATAAATTTAAAATTTAAATATTTAATTAAAAATTGTTTTTCATATTTATAATAATTCTATTTTTCATTTAATGTCTGATTCAGATGAATTATCAAATAATAATAATATGTTAGAATATTTAAATGATAAAGAAAAAAAAATGAAAGTAGATTTACAATATTTATTAAAATCCAAATTAAAAAAATATGGTAAAGATGAAATATTAGTTTTAATATCAATATGTTATCAATGTGAAAAATATGAAGATGTTATAACATGTTTTGAAGAATTATATTTACAATATAATGAATTATATTTACCTATAGAACAATTAGAATATTTAGAAATTGGATTTAAATCAATAATAACTCAAAAACAAAAACAATTAAATAAATTAAAAAACTTATTAGAATATTCTCAAGAAAATAATAATAATAATTCAGAAGAAAATAAAGGTTTAATTTCAGGAATTAATTTTCAATCTTTTAAAATAGAACAAGAAATGAAAGATTATTGTTTAAGAATAATTAAATTAATTGATACTTTTATTATTAAAAATATATCTGAAAAAATAAATGGAATTAATAGAGAATTAGAAAGTTTTTTATATAAAATTAAAGGTGATTGTTGTAAATATTTAATTTTAATTGAAAAAAATGATGATATTAAAAATAATTATTTAAAAGAAGCTAAAAATCATTATAAAAATTGTATTTATGTATGTAATAAATATTTATATATTGCAAATAGAATTTATTTAAATTGTATTCTTTCATATTTAAAATTTTTAATTTTTTTTGGAAATGGTGTTAAAGAAGCAAAAAATATTATAAATGATTATATTAATAAAGATGAAATTAAAGATATTAAAAATAACACTGAAAAACCTGAACATAAATTAATTGAAGAAATTATTGAATTAAAAAATTATATTGAAAAAAAAGAAAAAGAAAAAGGAAATGAAAATGAAAAAGAAAATGAGAATGAAAATGAAAATAAAGAAGATGAATCATAATAATAATAATATGAATAATAAATTGGAATAATACAAAAATGAATTTATGAAAAAGAATAATAATAATCACAATATTTCATATTATAATTAAAATTTGTTAAGCATTTTTTTATATTTTTTCAATATTTAAATTTTTAAATAAAAAAAAAATATTATAAATTTTTGATTTTATTTTCATTATCAATATTCCTAATTTTTTCCAATAAAGAATAATGAGGTAAATTTTTTTCTTCTCTCTGAAAATATTTTTTATGATATAAATCAACAATATTATTTAAATAATTAAACCAAATAGGAAAAGTATTCCATTGCATAATCCAACAAATAATAAAAATAAAAAGTGAATCAACTAAATAAAAAACTAATTTTTCTTGAATACTTTTCTCAGGGAAAAAATTATTATCACCAAAGAATAAAATAGCACCATTTAAAAAGATACCAATATAAATAAAACACCAAGTCATTTTATTATAAATTCCTAATCCAGTACTTTTATTTATAAAATTAACTCTTTCTAAAAAGAATATTTTATAACTATCAAAAAATTTTTCTAAATAAATTAATAAAAAAACACAAATTGTAGTATAAGGAGCAGCAACATTAAATAATAAAATAAAACCAAAATGAACTAAAATTTCACTATATTCATATATCATATCATCATATGTATCACATAAAATTTGTTGTTCTATACTATGAGTTGTTACATCTTTAATTTTTCTTTCTGAAAATTTCTTTTTTAAAGATACCATTTTTGCACTTTGATAAAAAATTGGCATTAAAACTTCTATAAAATCAAATGCAAAATACCATATAAATAATACATATAATTGAATTTCCATTTCTTCAAAACAAGAATCACTTCCATTAAATCCATAACATTTTTCTATTGGTTTTCCAAATATTGTACTACGTTTTAAAAATGCAATATAAAATATTGACATATAACAATTTAATACTTCAAATAAAACTAATTTTATTGCTAATGAATTTCTTTTATTAATACTTTTCTTATGATTTTGCCATAAATTTAAATAATAAGCAGCATACCAATATGCATAATACATTGTTTTTATTTGAAATGTATTTAAAGTTGCTATTAATGTACTTATTAAACTTCCTTTATTTGGATATTTTTCTAATAAAATTGATTTAAATGAAAATATTAAATATACTAATAATAATGTTAAAAGTAACATTATTATTAATAATAAATATATTATTGTTATTTTTGTATATTTTTTTACTTTGTTTACTAATGGGAAATTGTAATCAAATATTAAGTTTATTTTACCATCTGGAATAAATAATTCATCATCAGGTTCTATTTTTTTATATGTTTTTGTACCCCAAAAATAATTAAACATTATTTCTTTTTGTTCCCAATTTTTTTGAAAAATTGTTGCCCAAATTATAATTAAATCACTAAAAAATAATAAAGTGATTTCATTACTAATTCTTTTATTATCTTTAAAAGAATAACCAAAAAAATAAATAAATATACTTATTATTATTGGAATAAATAACCATTTCATTAAATCAGTCAACCAAAGAAAATAATATGACATATCTTCACCATAAAAATTTCTTATTGTTTGAATAAAACTCATTGTAGATTTATTAGAAAAAATATTCCATGAGGCAAAAACAAAATTTTTTATATTTAATTTATCACCATAGTCAATAAAATTTCTTTTAAACATAACAAATTTAATTAATTCATTTTGTATCATATAATTAATTTTAACAATTTTATCAAAAGAATCATAAATAATTCTAATTTTATCAATATTTCTAAATTTAGAACATTTATTACAAATTTCATCAGTTTCAAAATTAACATTACATTCATGAAAATCATCATTTTTTTCATATCTTTGAAATTTATCATCTTTTTCTTCAGAATAAAAAGTATGAGGAGGCCAATGTAAAACATTATTAATATCTAATAAACCAAATTCTAAAGGAATCCATTTTCTTAAATTAGGATTAAAATTTTCTTTTAAATTATAATTATTTTCTTTCTCATTTATTAAATTATATTTTTTTCTTTTAAATGTATATAAATCTGAGAAATATTGATATTTTAAACCATAAAATTTCATTTGAAGTTCATATTCATTTTTTTCTGCTAAAATTGCTAATTTTTCATCATTTCCTGAAATTTGCATTATAAAAGTTTCTGGTAAGTCTGTAAATGATATTGAAAAATTTAATTGTGTATAATATTTAATTATTTTAGTAAAAATTAATATAAAATCTTCATATTCAAAATAAAAATAATTCATTTCTTTTCTTGTTATTTTTTTATATAATATATTCATTTTATCATAATATTCATTATTTAAATTTTTTAATTCTTCACTTTTTTTTTCTGCAAATTGATTTAAAATTGTATCTAATAATTCTTCTGAACTTGATTGAAAATCTTCAAATAAAGTTTTTATGAAATTAATTATTCTTTCAGTAATTTCAATTCTTTGATTAATTTCATTTGTTTTAATATTATCATCAAAGTTTTCAATATTAAAATTTTCTTCAAAATTAACATTCATTTTTAAATCAACTGAATAAAAACCTGTTAATAAACTTAATCCTGTAATTTTCTTTAATTCTCCTATTTTTTCACTGTATTTTGTATAAAAATTATTTGGACAATTAAATAAAATAATTAAATGTGCTTCATTTTCTTCTGGTTTTGGATTATTTAATAATTCATTTATTCCATTTGGAATTAATTTTACTATATTATTTGCTATTAATATTGAACTATATTTTTATTAAAAAAATATTTAGTTTAATTTTATTTTACTCATCTATTCCTTTTTGATCTACTAATACTTGAGCAAAAAGATTATTTACTAAATCATTGTTTTCATTGTTTTCAATGTTTTCATTATTTTCATTGTTTTGATTTTTTTCAATATCATTTTGTTCATTTTGTTCATTGTTTGAATTTAATAAGTTCTTGAATTCTATCATTTTTAATTATAAATATATTAATTTGTTTTATTTTTGAATTATTTTAATTTTTTTGAATTATTTTTTATTTAAAAGTAAAAAATGAGTTTAAATTATTTTTATATTATATTTTGTAGTCTATTAATAATAATAAATTGTAAATTAAACTTTAAAGATTTATTTAAAGAAGGAAATGAAAAAGCAGAAAAGATAATGTATGAAATGAATTTAGATAAAAAAGATATATGGTCAAAAAAAGATTTTGAAACATTTTTTTTAAAATTACTTAATAAAGAAGATAGTAATGAAAGACAAAAAGTATTTAATGAACAAATAGTAAAAACATATATTAAAAAATTACCAAAAGAAATGAAAAAAATTGAATTATATAAATATATGAATTATGATGATTTCATTACTGCAATTGAACAAACTGTAAGAGAACAATTTGGTGAAGAACATGTAAAAGATGTTACTCAAGCCCTTTTAGAAATGGAAAAAGAAGAAGAAGATGATAATACAATTAATAATAATCATATTAAGAAAAATAATTCAGTTAATGAAGATATTTTAAATATGGATGAAATTGATAAAGATTTATAATATTATAAAATATATTTATAATAATTTTTTTTAATTGTTATTAAATATAAAAAAATAATAAATTACATATTATCATTTTTAATAATTATAATATTTATTTTTCGTATTTGTATTATTATTATATTTTGAAAAATTAATATTTTTATTAATATCTTCATTTCTATAAGGAAAATAAATATCCCATAATTGATCAATTTCTTCTTTTTTTCCTCTTCTTAAAGATTCATCACTTACAATTTTTCTAACTAAAAATTCTAATTCTTCAATTTTATTTCTATTTGTTAAAATAGTTTTTAAATCTTTTTCAGTATCATTTAATTTATCATTTAAATATTGATTTTCATTTAATATTGCCTTTAATTTTTTATTTAAATCTTCTAATTCAATTTCATATTTTTCAATCATATTATTTTTTTCATTTAATTGATTAATTAAATATTCATAAGGATCTTTCATTTGACTTGCAATATTTTTATTAATAAAATTTTCATCTTTTAATTTTTTATTTTCATTTAATAAATCATTATAATCATTTTTTAATTTATTTATTTCAATATTTAATTCTTGAATTCTTGTTGTTAAAAGAATACATTGACTTATTCTTTTTTTATTATTTTCAGGTAAATTTTTTAATGAATTAATAAATTCAATTGATTTTTCATCTGTTATAGATGTTATTGAATTATTTATTAAAAGTTTATCAAGTTCACTTTCAAATTGTTCATAATCTTTATTTTGACTTTCTAACAGTTTTATTTTATTATTTAATGCAAATTCATTATCTTTTGATTGAGAAATCATATTATGAAATTCATCAATTAAAACTTTATTTTTTTCTTTTAAAATTTTATTTTCATTTTGTAAATATTCTATTATTTTGATATTTTCATTATAAACATTATTTAATCTTTTTAAATCTTCTTCTTTTATTTTCATTTGTAATTTATTATATTCTATTTCATCTTTTAAAGAATTAATATAACTTTGTTTTTCAAGAGAATCTTTATCATTTGATGTTATTAAAAGATTTAATTCTTTTTCTTTATTTAATAACTTTTCTTTTAATTCATTATTTTGTTGTGATAAAAATTTAATTTTACTTTCATTTAATTTTGATAAATTACTATTTAACTTTTCAATATCATTTTTATATTTATTTTCTAAATTTTCTTTCATTTTATTTAATCTTTCTTTATATTCATCTTCTTTTAAATTTTCATAATTTTCTATTTTTACTAATAAAGTATCATTTACATTTTTATATTCGTCATTTTCTCTTTTTAATAATTCATTTTCATTTATTAATTCTTTATTTTTTTCTTTTGAAACAAAAGCGTCATTTAAAACATAAACTCTATCATTTTTTAAAGTATTATTTTTACCATTTATTTCTTCAATTTGATTTTTATAATTTTGAATATCATTTTTTAAAGTTTCTGTTAATTTATTTAAATTATTTAAAGTTGTTTTTAAATTCTCATTTTCTATATTTAATTCTCTATTTGTTTCTTTTAAATTTTCATAATCAAATTTATTTTTTTTATTTTCTTCAATTTGTTTATTTAAATTTTCAATATCTTGTTCTTTTAATTTTATTTTTGTATTTAAACTTTCTTCTTTTTCTATTAAAGTTTTTATTTCATTTTCTTTTATATTATTTAATTTTTGTATTTCATTTTTTGCATATGCATTTTCATTTTCTAGTTCATTGTTTTTTTTATTTAAAATTGATATTTGATAATTTAAACTATCTATTTCTTTTTGTAATTTTTTACATAGAATTGAATTTGACTGAGGAGGTAAAAAACTTTTTTTATTAGAATATTTATTTTCTTTTAATTTTTGTAAATATTTTGAGTTTTTTGAATTTTTAGATTTTGAATCATCTGAATTAAAATTAAATACTTTTTTAGTATTTATTATTTTTGAAGTATCTGATTCTGAATTTGAAGGACTGATATTAATTAAAGTATCTTTTAATTCTTTTATTTCTTTTGATGGATCTTTTGGTACTATTATATCATTAATTGAATTCATTTAATTATAATTTTAAAATTTTTTTTATATTTAATATTAAATATTTTTTGTGTTTTCATAATAAAAAAATTAAAAAAAAAAATCTATATGTTTTATTGAATAAAACTCATCTTTTTATTTAATAATATTTCTCATTTCCTAATAAATTATATCTATTATTATGATTTGTATTAATTAAATGAAGTTTTGTAGAATATATATTATTTGAGTGTTTTAAATAATTTTCCAAACCATAATCATAAAATGTTCCAAAATTATTATATTTAATTGATATATTATTATTATTGATGTAATCATAATCTTTTTTTAATGTTAAATCAATATTTTCTTTTGACCAACTTGAATACATTCCTTTTAAATCTTTATTTTCATCAATAAATTTATTTAGATTATTATTATTTAACATTAAATTAATTCTGTTTGAAAAAAGTGATGGTTTAAATTTTATTAAATTTTGGTATAATGAATTATTATTTTTTCCTAATTTATACATGTCATTATTATTAATTTCTATTGTTTTATTTTTTGTAAAAATTTTTTTTGTTTTATTAAGAATTTTATCTGATAATAATTTTTTATAATAATTTGAGTCTTTATACAATTTATTATTATGATTATTTAATTTATCAAAATAATAATTATAATATTTTGGGAAAAATTCTGTATTATAGTCAAATGTTTTGCCATTAATTATTTTATATTTAATCATATTATTTTTTCCAATAAAAGTTTTATCTAATTCATTTGAATAATTTGTAAAAATTGAATTCTTATTACTAATTGGATATATTTTTTTATCTTTTGTTAATTTTTCAATGTCTTTTTTAACATTTTCTAATTTTTCAATAAATTCATTTTGTATTCCTTTAATTTTTTCGTCTTGTTCAATTTTATTTATTTCAAAATTCTTTATACTTTTGTGTTCCCTATAACTATATGAGTCATTATGAGGATAATAAGATTTTATAAGTTTATATGGAGATAAAACACCATTATAATGATTAATATTTATATTCATATTTTCAATACTTTTTTTTTTAATGTTATTAATATTCTTATTAATAAAAATATTATTTATCATATTCTTTTCATTAATTATTAAATTATTAATATTATTATTTTCATTATTAATATTATTAATATCAATAATATTATTATTAATATCAATAATATTATTATTCATTTCAATATTTTGATTTATATCATCATTATTAGAATTATTAAAATTATTGATATTATTAATAATATTAATATTATTTAATTGATTGTTATTGCTAAAATCACTTTTTACAGTTGAATGATTAGTAGAATTTAAATTATTTCTATCTGAAAAACTTGGATTCAAAGTTATTCTTAGAATTTTTTCTTCATAAATTTCATTAATTTTCCCATAAATAAAATTATTATCATTATTATTATTAATATGATAAACACATTTAAATACATTTTCTTCATCTAAAATATTAATATCTAAAATTGTTTCAATACTAAATTTTAAAATTTCAGCAGCAAAAATAAAATTAAAATTACAATTTCCAAATTCTATATAATCATTATCTTCTAATAAATAATCTAATATTCCCCTTGATAAAATATATATCTTTTCTAAAAATTTTTTTTTAGAATACGCGCCATTTTCAATTCTATTTAAAGTACTTTCAAAAATAATTCCATGAGAAAAGAAAAAAACTAAAAAATGATAAATTGAATAATAATTCATTTTATATTCTAATAAATATAGAACAATCATTTCTCCTTTTCTTAGTTCATCAATATTAAAAATATATTCAAAATTAGAAAATTGTTCACATAAACTAATATATTTTATAAGTTCAGGAACATGTGGATCATTTTCATTAAATTTTGAAGCAATTAATAAACAAGATAATGATAATATAATATAATCTCTTTTATTATCTATTATTAAATTTATATTTGAAAATATTTTATCCATGTAAAATAAAGCAAGAAAAAAAGTTTGGGAATTAAAATCTAATAAACAATTAATATTTCTTATTAAATTAATTAATTTTGGTCTTTCTAATTTATATTTTTTTATATTTAATTCATTTGATATTTGATTTATTTCTGAATTTGATTTTAACATTTGTTTAAATATTAATAAAGGGGAAATTTCAACATTGTAAATAAATCTATTATGTTTACATAATTTGTTCTATTTATGTTAGTTGTAAAATAAAGAATATTATATAAAAATATTACATTTAAATAAATTAATCCTCCACATTTTTCACAATATGAATTATCTATTATTTTATGTTCACATTTCTCAATTTCTAAACTAGACATCATTTTTTTTAGTTTTTGGTTGTTTTAAATTTTTTAAAATTTATTTTATAAAAAATAAAAGATAAAATAAATATAAAAAATTCCTTAATTAAAAATAAATAAAATAAATGTAATATTTTTTTTCATTTATAAATATTTCACATTTTTTCCTTTGTTAGAAAAATCAATAATTAAACAAAAAGAAACAAAAAAAAATTATAAACAAATAAGTTTTTATTTATTAAAAAAAATAACATTAATAACAATTTTATTTGTATTTTCAATAGGAACATCAGAAACTATAATAAATTCATAATCTTTGAAAAGAATATCATTTAAATCTTCTTCTTCACAACTCTCAAAAAAATCCCAAACACAAAAATTAATATTATTATTTTCTCCCATACATTGAATATATTTAGCACTTTCATTATTTATTATTCCTAATAAATTATAAATATCATCTTTTTTTTCTTCTGCTGATTTATCATTATTTTTTTTATCTTTTAAATAATTACTTATTTTATTACTTTCTTCTTCTAAAAATATTAATTGGTTATTTGGTTTTTGATTTGAATTAGCATATTTTTCAAAAGTTTCTTTTAAATTATTTTCTTTTTCCATAAATTCTTTTTCATATTTTTTTGGATTTATTCTTATATCATTTATTAATTCATATATCTTATAATTTATATTCTCATTTTTTTGTTCTTTACTTTCTTTATTTGTTGAAAGATTATTGGGAAATAATATTATTTGATTATTTTCTGCTTCATCTTTATTAAAGCATAAATTTGATATTTCATCTATCATATTTTTTGATTTTGAGATGCAGGTTTGTCCCATTAATAATAATATTTAAATTATATTATTTTTTATTTAATTTTTATTATTTTATTTTAATTTGCGAATTATTTATAAAAATATTTTTGTATTATAGAAAAATTAATTGAATTTTTTATTTTTTAATAATTAATATTTATATTTAATATTTTAATATTTAATAATATATTTTATTTTAAATTAAATGAGTAGTAATAATAAATTAAGAAATAAAATAGTAAAATATGAGAAAAAAAAATTAGAAACAGAGAAAGAAAAAAAAGAAAAAGAAGTAATAGCAAATTCAATGTTTACAGAAAACAATAAAATAGAAAAAATATTAGATGAAGACACATATCTAAAATATATAGATGAAATAATAAAAAAAGATTATTTTCAAGAAGAAAAATCAAAAAACAATATTAACATAGATAAATTTTTATCAAATTACACTTCAGAAGATATTGAAAATTTAAAATCAATATTTCATAATGAAAGTAAAGACAATTTAGAAGAAAAGAAATTTTATCATCAAAATTACGAAACATTTTATTCAAAAAATAATTTTTATTTTTATCCAGATTTTATTAGAAAAAAACGTAATGAAAATATTCCAGAAAATAAAAAGCCAGGAATAAATAAAGAAAATACTAAATTTCCAAAAGGTTATATTGAAGAAATAGAAAAAAAAGAAGAAGATAAAAAAAGAGATTTTTACTTATCTCAATTTCAAAATAAAACAAAAGAATTTTCTAAATTAATGAAATCACTTGATTTAGAAAATTTAAATTCTGATATTAATTTAAATGAAGAAGATTTATTATATTTAAAAAGATGTAAAATAAAAAATAAAGATAAATTTTATATAAATAAACCAACAAAAAAAGAAGAAATTGCAAATGAATTATTAAGTAAATATAAAAGTAGTAAATTAAGAAGTCAAAATTCAGATATGAGAAAATATCAAAAAGGAACTTTAACACCTTCTGGAATTAAATTATTAAAAAATTTAAAAATAAATTCTTCAATTTTTTTAAATAATAATAAGTTTAATTCAAGTAGATTAATTACTCCTAAGAGAATTAGTTCTAGAAGTATTCTTAAAAAAAATATATAATTTATATATTAATATTATATAATATAATTATAAATCTTGAATAATTTTATTTTATATTTTAATATATGATCATTTGTAAAATGAAATAAAAATATGAAAATATTTTTTAAGGATTTAAATGAAATAATATTGAAATACAATTATCTATACAATCCCCAATAAAAGTTAAAATAATTCTTTTTTTATTTTTAAATAAAATCAAAATAAAAAGAAAAGCCAAAATAATTTTTCTTTTTAAAAAAACATTTTATTTTTTTCAATAAGTTAATTCCTTATAAAAACAATATAAAAATAATCCCCAAAGCAATATTAAACTAAATAATCATTATCACCTTAAAAAAATCTTTTAATAAAATTTAATAATTGATATTATATTATAATAAAAAAATGGAATTAATAGAGACAATATTATGTTATAGCTTTTGCTTAACAAATATATTTCTATTTTTATATTTAATTATGTATATTTATCAAAAAAGAAAAGTTTATCCTTTCTCAAAAACTTCTCCATTATGTAGTATTTTATTTTTAATTTGTCTTTTCTCACATCAATTTTTATATTTTATAATGTGTTGGTTAGTTTATAGAGATGATATTAAAAGTCAAAAATTAATTAAATCAATTAATTCAATTAATACACATTGTCTTTTTATTATTCCCATTTATTATAGAATGAAATTTTTAACTCCTTTAGTTAAATATAACTTTTATCATTTAACATATAATTCACAAAGTCCTTCTTTTGACTTAGAAAAAGCAAATGATTTTTATAATCAATTAAAAGAAACTTCAAATCCAGATTTTTATGCAGCAACAAAGGGATTTATATTATTAATAATATTAAATTCAATTTTTGTATTTTTATTATCAACTAATTTTAAATGTATTTTATATCATTTCTCAAATTATACCCCAGAATCTTTTTTTGATAGTGTCTGTGAATTTTATAATACAAAAAATTTTTTAATAATTGCTCATTTTATAAGACAATTTATTTTTTATGCTGAAATATTATATTTTCTAAATAAATTATGTGAATTATGGAAATATCCAATTAAAAGTGATATTTTTTATATAAGATTAGAAATGACTGTTAATTTTTCTTGGTTTATTTTTCATGGTCTTTTATATCATTATTATGCTTTATTTAATGAAACAGTTAATTTTTTTGGTACTATAATTTATAATGATTTAATTGATTTTTCTATTGTTATTCTTCATTTATTTATTGTTCAACTTAGAAAAAAGAAAAAAATAAAAAGTAAAGGAATGGAAGCAATTATGATAAATAAACCTCCTTATATTAAAATGATAAATCAATATGGAAAATTTATGAGAAATTTTATTTGTTTTACATTTTTTAAAAAATATATTAATGATAAAAATCAATATAAATTTGGTAATAAATATTTAAAATTTTATGTTGATTTTTATTTATTTAAATTACATTTAAAAAGACCAAATACTTTAAAAAAAACTGATTTAATAATTCATGCTTATTATTTATATTCTACTTATTTTAGAAGAGGTGGAAAAAATGAAAATACTTTTTTAGATATTCCTTCTGAAAATAGTGATGATATTGAAAAAGGAAGTCAAGTTGGTTTTTGTCTTCCTAGAACTAAGTTAAATACTATTTTTGATGAAGCTTTTAAATATATTAATAATAAATTATATAATATTTATGCTATTATTATGAATCATAGATATGAAAATAAAATGATAAATAATTTACTTTCTCATACAGAGTTTGATGAAATTAAAGAAGAAGTATTAAAAGAATTTTATGATTGAAGAATATTTTAATTTTTTTATTTATTCTATTTTTTAAAAATCAATTTTTATTTAAAAATTATTTTTTTTTTAATATTTTTTTGTTTAAGTATATTTTATATTATATATTTTAAAATAGAAATTTAATTATTTAATAAATGTTTTTTAAATAAATGAATTCAAGTTTTGAATGCTATAATTCCACAACATCTGTAATGAAAAATGACTATAAACAAATATATAATTGCAATAATGAAATAGGATTTTCTAATATTATTATAATTCGTTATTTTATGATATTAATTTCATTTTTAGGATTAATAACAAATTTAATTATTCTTTCAAACTATTTCTCTAAAAAGAAAAAAAAGAAAAATAAAGCTTCTATGAAAAGATTATTTATTTATTCTTCTTTTACTGAAATTACATTTTGTATTTATTGGATAATTTCATTAATTTTTTTAAATAGTGCAGGTAAAATTTATAATTTTTATTTTAAACATAAGATAATTTGTTATTTTATGTCAAATATTTTTTTATTTGCTTTAATTTTCAATTTTTCTTTTGAAAATATTTTACTTTATCATTTTAAGAATATAAATGAAAATCCAATTAGTGCTATTTTAAAACCAAATAAAGATATTGTTAAATATTTGATTTTTACAATTTCAACTTCAATACTAATTTGTATTTTTACAAATTATTTTGAATTGTTTGGAACTAGTGTAAGAAATAAAATTTATAAAAATATATTTTTTATTAGGGAATGATAATAATATTTATAGGAACAAAAAATAATAAAGGTCTTATAATTTTTATTATATTGATAATTTTCATTATAATAGCATTATTTCAAATAATAAAAAATTTATATATTGGAAAAATGTTTAAATATGATAAAAAATTAAGAAATTTATATAATAAAAATTGCACTTATGTAATCATATATTTCATATTACATTTCCCTTTAATTTATATAAACATATATTCCATTTTAAATAAAAGTAAAATAAAAGAAGACAATTATATTTTTAGTACTTTTTCTTTACTATCAACAATAATAACATCATCAATTCCATTAATAATGAGTTTAATAAGAATATTTGAAGAATTTAATAGAATTGAATTTATACACCAATGGAAAAAAAGAAAAAAATTAATTAAAAAATATGAAAATCTAAATTATACTTATTCATATCAAGAATTAACAAATTCATTAACAAGAGATGATCCATTTGAATGGTTAGAAAAGCATAGATTAAAATTTTTAATGAGAGATATTTTTGTAGGAATATCATTTTGTTTAAATCAAAAAATAAAATTTAATAATAAAAAAATATTAACTGAAAATGAAAGTTTAAATTATAAAACATATCAAATTAATTATTATAATTTAAATATTTCAGATGAATCAATTTCAAAAAATGATTTAATTGATATTGAAATAACTGAATATGCACCAGAAGTTTTTTTTTCTTTGAGAAAATTAGAAAAAATAAATAATGAAGAAATGAAAGAAAGTTTTCTTCCTCAAAAGAATTTAAAAGGAATTAAAGAAAGTGAAGGTAAAAGTGGAAGTTTTTTTATTTCTACAGATGATAATAAATATATGATTAAAACATTAAAAAAAGAAGAATTTGAATTAATTAGATTAACTTTTTTAATAAAATATATTAATTATTTAAAAGAAAATCCAGAAAGTTTAATTTGTAGAATTTTTGGAATGTATAAATTAAAAATGGAAAAAGGGAAAAATGTTTTTATTATAATTATGAAGAATTTAATTGGTGATTTAAAAGATAATATTATTTGTCAATATGATTTAAAAGGTTCTACTTTAAATAGAAAAAGTAATTTTGATCCTCAAATAGTTGATAAAAAAGTAATGAAAGATTTAAATTTTGATGAATTTGAAATTGCTTTATTATTTAGTGAAAATAATAGTAATAAAATAAGAGATATTGTTAAAAAAGATTCTGAATTTTTATCTAATTTAGAATTAATGGATTATTCTTTATTTGTTGTTAAATTATCTTTAAATAAAGAAATTGAAAAAGAATTTTTTGGAAATGATATTGAAGAAATAAGAAATAAAGAATTTAATCAATTAATTGAAGGAAAAAAAAAAGATTATAAAGAAAGTGAAAATTTTTGTGATAAATCTAATGAAAATGATAATAATACTAATTTATTAAATGATAATTTAATAATTAATAATAATAATTTTGATTTTAATAATAGGAATATAAAATATATTTTTCCTTCTTTACAAGTTGGTGTTGGTTATATTATTTCTATTATTGATTATTTTCAATATTATAATTTTTTTAAATTAGTTGAAACTAATGTTAAAAGATTTAAATTAATTGGAAAAGATAAAAATTCACTTTCTTGTGTTGATCCTAAAACTTATTCGGAAAGATTTATTAATTTTGTGAATAAAATTACAAATAATAAAGAATTTATTCCACAAAACCCAAATTCTTTAGAAATTCATAAATCATAAAATAATGAATAAAATAATATTATTTTTTCATCATTAATGAAAAAAGAGTTTTTAATTTTAAACTATTTAAAAATAAATTTTTAAAATTTATTTTTTTTTTATTTGTTAATTAAAAATAAATATAATATTTATTTATTTATATATTCAAATATAATTGTTAAAAAATTTAAAATACATTATTTAAGATTCATTTCTTTATTTTTTTATCATTTTTTTTCTCATTCATATTATCATCATTAATCATTAAATTATAATAATAATTACTATGAATATTTTTTTCTTGTGAATAAGAACAATTTTTTCCATATTTTAATTTTTTACCTTTATTTTTATTTATTTGAAAAGAAGAAATTATATCATTTATACTATGATTGGAAAGTTTAGAACCTTTAAAATTATTATTATTATTATTTTCAATTGACTCTCCTCCATATTTACTATAAAAAACTTCAAAATTTGGAATATGTACTTTAAAATCTTTCTTTAAATCTTCAATTTTTGTTTTTTTATTAAGATTACTTTTTTTATCATTATATTTTTTTATATTAATTTTATTTGGTTGTGAAATAATATTTTTAGTATATTTTGTTTTATTATTTAAATCTTGAATACTATTTCTAATAAAATTATTATTAATATTATTTGCTTTTATTGTATTTTATTTATATT
>JAEEGK010016581.1_pt1 | contig 16173 bp, 8 predicted proteins | sample 8958771 | NCBI WGS metagenome assembly JAEEGK01 (sample SAMN16246547, study PRJNA631951) | gut metagenome | biome: gut microbiome; feature: rumen; material: SC-attached | host: Bos | place: Iran: Karaj | collected 2018-10
AAAAAAAAAAAAAAAAAAAAAAAAAAAAAAAAAATAAAAAAAAAAAAATAAAATTTAAAAAAAAAATAATTATACAAATGCTATTAAAAGTTTAGAAAAAAAAAAAAAAATTTTTGAATTAAAAAAAGAAAAAAAAAATAAAATTTGTCCAAATAAAATTATAAGAAAAACTAAAAGGCAAAATACAATAGATAATAATTTATTTCAAAAAAAACAAAAATTTATTTTCCAAAGTTATTTTAAAAATGTGAAAGAAAAAAAAATTAATAATCCTTTTTTAAATGGGTTTTTATATTCTTCAAAGTCAAAAATTGAAAATAATAATAAAAAAAATATAAGTTATCAAAAAGGAATTAAGAAAAATAATTCTGAAAGAATTGAATCAAAAGAAATTGATGAATATTTAAGTTTTGTAAGTTCTAATTAAAAAAAAGAAATTTAATGTTAATTGAATATATTTAAATTGGAACAATATAAATATATATTTTAATTTTTTTAAAATATTTAATTGAAAAATTTAATATCATTACTTTATTGTTAAATTATATATATAATAAACAAATAATATAATTATTTTTTCCAAATATTAAATATAAAATAAAATTACTTTTATTCCAAAAATAATTAAAAAATTTTAAAATAATCAAACTAAATTAAAAAATTTAAAACTTGAAATTAACTAATAGTAATAATAAAAGTATTAATATTCCATCCTCTAACTTCAATTCTAGTATTTTTATTATTAGCATCTTTTATATTATAATTAATAGTAATTTCAATATTTTCATTTTTAAATAAAGAAAAATAATTATCAGAATAAAAAACTGGAACAACATTTTCATTATTATTTTCTTTAATTAACCTTAATTCAATTAAAAAAGCAACACAATTATTATTATTTTCAAATAATATTTTAATTTCTCTTTCATCATTCTTACTATTGAAAGAAATAATTTTAGTATTTATTTTAACTATATTTAAATCATTTAAAAATGTTAAATTTGCATATTTTGTAACTTCAACATTATAAAAAGTACTATTTGTATAATTCATTTCATCCATATTTTTACTTAACCAATAAATATTTTTACTAATAATTTCATTTTGATTAAACAAAACTAAATTAAGAAAAAAATATTCCAAATCACACTTTAAATCATCAATTTTAAAAACAGTATCTTCTTCAATTATATTTCCAATAGGAAAACTTTTATTAGAATAAACATCAAATCCATTTTGATAAAAAACTTCAATTTTAACAGAAAAATTTCCATTAAACACAATATAAAAATTATTAACTAAATAAATTCCAAAATCAAAATAATTATAAACTAAATTTAATTGTTGATTAGCTTTTTTAACTGCAAAATAAGAAGGAGTAGGAGTTAAAAAATAATCATATAAATGCCAAATATTACTTGGCCAAGCATTATTTAACATCCAATGTATAATTCCAGAACTTTCATATTTTTTAATATTAAAACTTTCAAACATACTTTTATGATTTTCAAAAACAGAAGCTGCACTTTTTTTTAAAAAATCATCAAAATTAATTAAATTTCCATATCTCAAATTTAAAGGTTTAAAAAATTTATTTAAATTATTAAAATTGTTACTATTTCCACAATGATACTCCCAAACAGAATTATTATAAGGAATATTAATTAAATCACTTTTATTAAAAACTAAATTAATTGAACCATATCTTAAAGGATTTTCTCCAGGTCCTCCTTCAGTTAAAAATCCCCAAGCACCTCCATATTTTTTTTCTGTATCACATAAGAAATAATTAGGAGGAACCCAAGAATAAGGTCCACTCATTTTTACTCCAGTTTCATTTTTATTAGTCGCAGACGATAAAATATCATTTTCCCAATTTTCATTTTTAAATATTTCTCTCCAGGTAATTTCTATATCTTTTAAAGGAGGAAAATCACTTCCTAATAAAAATGTTAATACACAAGGATGCTTATTTAATTTTTTAATTAAAGACTTTATTATTTTATTTGATAAATTTATTGTAAAGTCATCCCATAAATCCCATCTTTGCCATGCATCAGCACAATTAAAACCTGATATTATTAATATACCATATTTATCACAATATGAATAAAATTCATTATGCTCAAATTTTCCTTCTAAACGAATTGAATTTAAATTCATATGTTTTATATATTTTATTTGAGTTAAATAATGATTTGGATTTTCTCTTAAAAATAAATCTGGAGTCCATCCTCCTCCTTTTATTAATAAATTTTTATTGTTTATTTTGTAATTTCTAATTATTGTATTGTTTTGTAATTTATTTTTTATTACTTTTATTTCTCTTAAACCAATTTCTTGAGTTTTTGTATAATTATTTAATAAAGATTTTATTGTCAAATTATGTAATTTTGGATCTCCCATAGTATGTGGATACCATAATTCAGGATTTTTTATTTTTAAATTTGAATATTTTTCTGATTTTAAAGATATTAATTTTTCCTCATTTGGTTCAAATGAAAAAAATTCAGTTTGAAAATTAAAATAATTTCCTAAAATAATATTAAAATTTGTTTTTGTCTTATGATTAAAATAATTTTTAGCATAGAAATTAATATTTAAATTTGCTTCATTATTATTATCATTTAATTTTGTATTAACGGAAAAATCATATATTAAAATATCTCTTTTTTCAATTAATTCAATTTCACAAGGCTGCCAAACACCTAAATTACTATCTGGAGCTTCGGGATTCCAATCAACAAAAGAAATTGCTAAATCAATCTCATCTTTAGTTTTATTTTTCCAATCATTATGTGGTCTTGTTAATTTAAAAATTAAATAATGTTCTTCTTTTTTTATATCTAAAAATTCTTTTATATCAAATTCAAATTTAATAAATGTTCCTATTAAAAGTTCTTTATTAACTTTTTTTGAATCGATATATAAATCACCTTTATAATTTATTCCATTAATATGTAATAATATAATTTCATAATTTGAAATATTATTTATTTTAAATTTTGTTCTAAAAAACCAAGGACAGTCAAATTGAGTTTTATTCACATTTTTTAAATTTTTATCAAATAATATTGAATTTGAATCTCCATATATAATTCCCATTGCAGTTGCGGTTGTCCAATTAATAGGTGCTTTTATAAAATATGATGAATATTCTTCAGATGATAATTCTTTTATTGATTTATTTAATTTTTCTTGTGATATTGCTTCCCAGTTTGTTAATTTAAATATTATTGAATCTTTATTTTTGTTATGTTTTGATTTTAATATATATATTACTGTTAATATTAGTAGAATTATTAATATTATTATTGTCAATATTATTATTAAAAGTTTTTTCTTTTTTTTTTCTGGTATGTTATTTTCTATGTCAGAAAAATTATAAAAATTCATTTTTTTTAATAAATTAAAAATGAAAAAATATTTTTTAAATGATTTGTTTATTCAATAATTTATAATTTTTGTTTATAAATTATATAATTATTTAGTAAAAATGAAAGACATTAATTACTAATATTAATGAATTAACCTTATAAGTATTACTTATATTAGATTTTTTATAATTGAAATATAAATAAATAATAAATAAATAAAGAAAATGAAAATATAAATTAATCGAAATTCATTTGGGAATATAAAATATCATCATCAAATAAAGAAAAATTACTTATTGAAATAGAAGGTAATTTTTGAATATTTTGAATATTTCTTTTTTTTATTTCAAAAGTTTGTTTTAAATTTTTTTTTCCAGTATATTTTTGAATTTCACTTAAATTTTCAGTATTTTGAATTTTTAAAACCATATTTCTTGTATTTACTTTTTCTTGGCTTAAATTTCTTATATTTATTATTTTATTATTTAATTGTGTATTATTTAAAATTTCATCTTCTGAATTATCAAATTTTTGAGAACAAATTCTTTGAATAAGATTTATTTTTTGACCTAAAAAAGATGTATCACAATTAAAAATATAAATATTAAAATTATTATCTTTAAAATGAATTTCTTCATTTTCATTTTCTTTTTCATTATTAGTTTTAATATAATTATCATTATCATTATTATTATTTTCATTAATATTATTATTAATGTTATTATTTGTTATTTTGTTATTGTGAATTATTCCTAAATAAAAAACATCATCATTTGTTAATCCTAATAATTTTAAAATTTGAATTTTTTTTATTATTTCTTCTTTAATGAAATCAACATCACAATTAATTTTAATTTCTAAAAAGATAAAACTACCTTTTTTAATAAAAATAAATTTAGGATAATTAAAAGATAATTTAATATCATTTCTTGCTTCATAAAAACCGTCTAAATCAATTTTATTTAAACCATATTTAATTTCATAAAAATCATCATTTTTTTTACAAGAAAATCCAATAATTTTTTCTTTTAAATCTTCAAAAGGATTTTTTAATTTTTTATTGTCATTTATAAAGGTATTATTTAATCTATATGAATATTCATTATTTTTATTATTAATATTATTTAAATCAATACAATTTCTTTTTATATTTTTAATATCTGGTAAAGCGGTCATTGTAAAATATTCTTTTAAATTTACAAAAATTTGAACTTTATTATTTAACATATAAAATATAAAAGTTAAATTATGAAAATTAACACAAAAAGAAGTTGAATAAGGATTAAAATATGTTATTTCTTTTTTTTTAAGTTTTCCTTTTTTATAATATGAAATTTCCACAAAAATTGTTTTTAAATATAAAGAATATTCACCCATTTTTCCTATAGAATAATTTATTAGAGGATGATAATTAAATTTTGAACAATTTGTTTTTGAGATAAAAATATTATTTAATCGAATAAAAATTTTATTTACTTCTTCTTTATTTTTTTCCATTTTTTCTTCTTCTATTTTTTCTTGAAATTTTGTGTTTGGAATTGATAGTTTTAAATTATTTTGTATAATTTTGATTGGATTATTTTTTTTTGGTGAAAATAGGTTTCTTTTTCTATCCAATATTATTTTTTTCATTTTTAAAAAAAAAGGAAAACTTAATATTTTTATTAATTCAAAATAAATATTTACAAATTATAATGTTTAACTAAAGTATTTATTATAAAAAAAATAAATTGTTTATTTAATAATATTAAATCTTATTCTTTCCTTATTTATATTCTAATTAAATTCATTTACTATTTAAAGATTATAAATTTTCATTATATTTTTATTTTTATCATTTAACTCCTTTCAACTAGGTTTATAATATTGATAAATTAATTATAGATAAATTTGGTATTTATATAAAATAACTTTTGTTAAACAATTATTTAAAATATTTCCTATAAAAATTGAATTTACTAAAAAAAATAAATTTCAGTATTATCAGAAAACTTTAATAGTCTTTACAAAAGGGATAATATTTTATATTAAAAATATGATGATAATATTCTTTAATCATTCTTTTATTTATTAAATATTGTTTTTTATTATCAACTTTTATTTATGAAAAAATTGATTTTTTATGATTATATTTAATAAAACAATATATGCTTCTTTTTTATTAATTCTTCATTTATTTATATTTGCTTTATATATTTTATTAATATTAATAAGAGAATTATAACTATTATTATTGTTATTATTGAGCATAACTTTTTTTCAAAAAAATAAATATTTATAATAAATTAAAAATGGAAATTATTGTCAAATTTAATAATTTAGAAAGAACAATACCATATATAAAAGATTATACAAAATTTAAAGAAAATATTAAAAAGCAATTTTGTTTAGAACAAGAAGAATTTAATGTTACGTTTTTATTATATAATCAAAATTCAAACTTAAAATTCAAAATTGTTAATGAAAAAGATTATTCAAATGCAATGAATGTACTTCAACTTTTTCAAATAAAAATAGTAAAAATAGACATAAAAAAAAACCCAAATTATTCGTCAAAACAAATTAAAAATATAGATGAAGTAATAAACAGAACAATAAATATGGAAACATCAGAAAAAATAAAATATGAGTATAAAAAGTCAAATAAACAAAAACCATACAAAATCCCTTCAAAATTACATATAAAAGAAAAATCAAATTTATTATTAAATTGTAATTTTATAGATAATAATAATAAAGAAAACCATACAATAAATATTCAAATAAATAAAATAATGAAATATCAACCAATAGAATATCATTTTAGAATTAATAATAATGGAGAACAAGAATGGCCAAATGATACTTTTTTAAAATGTGAAAATGATGATACTGAAATATACTTTTATTATGTTTCAAATAATGATGAAGATGTTTCATTAGTTCCTATTAGTAATGATGAAGTTTTTTACAAATTTAAAGTTAAAATTTTGTTTAAAAACTATAGAAATATTCATATTGGGGAATATAAATTGAGAGCTAGTTTAATTAGTGATAATCTTGGGAGAATTGGGAATGAATATGGTATTTTAATTATTAATGTTATAAAATAAATTTTTTTGTAGTAAATTAAGGCTTTTTCTAATTTATTTTATTAATTTTTTTTGTTTATATATTTATATGGTAATAATTAATTTCAAAATAATAAATTGTTTTAAATATTCATATATAAAGTAAATTATAGAGAAATATTGAAAATTATAATGATTTTTTTATAATTCAAAAAATTGAAAAAGAATAAAATAAATTAAAAAAATAAATTATAAAAAGGGAAAATAATTTTTATTTTTTCAACTTATATTTAAAGAAAGTATTCCAATTTTATATTTAAATTTCAAAAAATACATATTTTTATATTTTGAATTTTTTAAATTAATTATCAAAATTATTTTAATTTTAATAAACCAAATATCAATTTTTAATAAATAAATAAATAAAATGAATTATTGATTATCTAATTTACAAATATTTAATTTTTTTCTATTTTCATAACAAAACTTTTTTCATTATTATAAAGGATATTAAAATTCTGATTAACTAAACTAAATTGTTTAATTAAATCATTAAAATTCGGATTTTGATTAAATTTAATAATTTTAATGAAAGCATTATTAAAACTATTTTTTAAAATGTCACTAACATCATTTTGAATAGAACAATCTACAAAACAAATTATATTTTTAATACTATCATTATCTTCATCTCTTTGATTTTCAATAAAAGATGAAATTTTCCAATTTTTATTATTTAATTTTGACTTTTCTTTTCCTGATATTATTTCTAATTTGTTTAATTTAGAATGTAATGAAGGATAATATTTTATTATTGAAGTTTCAATATGAATAATATCTAAATTTGTTATTAAGAATATTTTTCCTTTTTCTAATATTTTAGTAAATAATTCATATATATTTTTTTCAAAATATTTTATTTGGGATTTTTCTTCTTTTGATAAATGTTTTTTTTGTTTTAATAGATTCGATGTAAAATGAATTGTATCATCCCAATCAAAAAGAAAAAATGAATTATCAATATTTAATACATTATTATTTTCATTATTTGCATTATTATTATTTTTTTCGTTTTTTTCGTTTTTATTATCAAAATTTTCATTTTCAAATATTAATTTATATTCAGTTTTTTCATTTTCATATTTTTCTTTTTTTTCTTTTTCATTTTCATTTTTTTCATTTTTATTATCTTCATTTGAATCTAAATCAGAACTACTTTTTTCACTTTCATCTTTATTACTTTTATTGTTTCCATTATTTTGAGTTCCATTATTTTTAATTTCACTATTTTCATTATTTATATTATTTTCAGTTTTTTCATTATTTTCATTATCATCAATAAATAATAAATCATCTAAAAATTTTTCTTTTGCATATGAAATTAATTCTGAAGTAGATTTATAATTATTTTTTTTTGGATTTTTTGAATTATCCATAAAAAAATATTCATTATTATCAATATTAATGCTTACTTTTTTAGAACTATCTTTTTTAAATTGTTTTTGATATTTTATCGAATTAAGATAAGCTTGTGCTCCTAAATTTAAAAGATTTGGAGTACTTTTTAATGAAACTAAACGATATTTTGTCTTTTTTAAAATTGAAGGTTTTTTTAATATTGTTGTATCATCTTTTATTTGTTTATCATTTATTTCTTTTTTAATTTGCTCTTTTGAATTTATATCACCCATATGTAATTATAAATTATTTTGAAATATAAGTAAAAAAATAATTTTTATTTATAATATTTTGTTGTTTATTATAATTATTTAATTTAAAATATTTTTTGGAAAGGATATTAATTTTTAAATATTAAAATGTTATTTATATTTTTTTATTTATATTTTATTTAAATGGATAATATAAATATAATTTTATTATGTTTAATTAATTTTTTTTCAAAGTAAAAATTATCCAATATTTAAGATTGGAATTTAATTTTAATATTTTATATTTCTAATGCTTAAATTTACATTAATTTTTTTAAATTTTAATGAAATATATCATAATCTTTATTTATTATAATATATATTATTCAATATTTTAATATATTATTTAAAATTACAAATAATTAAAAATAAATACATAATATGAAAACAAGATCAAAAGACAAAATAATAAATAAAGAACAAATAAAACAACAAAAATCAATATCAATAAAAAAAGTTATTAAATCTTCACCACAAATTTTTAAATGTGGGCATGGATGCTATGATATTTTTAAATCAAAAAGACAAAAATTACTTCATCATGATAAATTAGATTATATTTGTCAAGAAGAAAAATCAAATTTAATGAATTTAATTACAAATTATAATTTAGTTTTAAATAAATTATTACCTACAAGAAGACAAAGAAAAAAATATAAAGATTATTATCAATTAGTTAAGCAATATCAAAAAACAAAAAGATCAAGTAAAGATCCTATTCAATTTGAAGTAATTATTCAATTGAAATAAAATTTAATGGTTAATTAATTTTAGAAATGAAAATTTATAAAAATAATCTTTTTGATTAAATTTTAAATTCATTTTAAAAATTGATATTAATAATTATTATTGTATTGAGAAGGTGAAAAAAATATATGATATATTTATATAGTTTTTAATTAGTTTAATACATTTTATTAAACCCTTTTATTATTATATCAAAATATTCTCTAATTATTTTTAATATTCTAAATATTTTAAATAAAAATTTTTAAAAGAATTTTTCTGAAGAATTTTATCTTTAGTTTATATCATTAATATTAGCTAATTAATAATTAAAAATAGATTCATAGGAAAAAAAAATTATTTAATATTAGTAACTAAAATATATCTAATTAGATTTTAATAAACCAACTTTTGGAATAATTTTTTCGTAATGTTTTAAATAAGGATTTACTTTTGAAATTAAAATTTTATTTGTTTATAATTTTTCAAACTTGAATACTTACAACTAAAATATTTATTTGTAGAAGAACAATTAATACTTAAATTATATTTTTTATCTTTCTTTAATGTTTTATTTTTATTAATTAAAATATCATCAAAAGAACTTTTTCCATTAATATTTTTAATTTGAGAATTATATGATAAAATATTAAAATTCCTTGAATTAAGATAAATTATTTTATTCTTATTTAATTTATTAATTGTTGAAAAATTGGATATTTTTGATTGAGAAAAAAAATGACTTGGACTTTTTAAATTTAAAATTAAAGGTGATGATAGATTTTTTTTTATTATTTTATCATTTGATTCATTATATTTTGTTATACTTTGAGTTGTATTATTATTTTTATTAATTGATAGCTTTATATTTGTATTTATATTTCTTATACTAGAACTTTTTTTTAATTTTATTGGTTCATTTTGAGATGTAATTATTTTTTTTTTATTTCTTATATTTGTATATAAATTTATTTTTTTTTGTGAATTTGATTTTTTATAATAATTTAATTTAAAAAAAATTGCATTATTATTTTTTTTTGAATTTTTTTCTCTATCAAAACTTAATATCACTTCAGGAATATTTTTAACATTTTTATGATTATTTACATTTTTAATGCTAAAAGTATTCTTATTATTAATATTATTATAATTAATATTTTTATTTTCATTTTTATTGTTTTCTTTTTTTGAATTATTTGTTAACATATGAATAATAGAATATAAAGAATTACTAATACTTGAATCATTTTTATTTAATAATTTTTCATTATTATTATTTACTATTTTTTTTGAGATTGACATTATTTCACTTATATTATCAATACTGGAATTATCATAATTTAAATTATTAAATCCAAAAAAAATTTTTTTTCTTTTTGAATTTTTTTCAATTTGATTAATTATTTCATTATTAAAAATATCAAAATTTACAATATTTTCTTTTGTTTTCTTTTCTACATAATTTTTATCATAAAAAATTTCTGCTTTAAATGCAGTATAATTACATAAAATTATGTTACATGCAAAGTCAATAATTAAAGGTTTACAAAAGTAAAAAGAATAAATTTTATAATAAATAGGATATATTTTTATTTTTTTAATTGATTCTTTTTTTCTATAATATTTATATAAAAATTCATCAATATCATTAATTGATATTTCTCTTAATTTTACTAAAAAATATCCTTTTTTTTTATTTACTAAAGAATTCACCAAATATTTTTTAAATGTAGATTCATTTGAATTATGTTTCGTTTTTAAATTCTTCATTATTAATAAAAAAGGTTGTTTTAAATAAAATTTTTTTTTAATGTATTTTAAGTTATTTGATTTTATTTTTTGATTAATATTATTTCCATAAAAATTATTTTTCATTTTTTTTAAAATTATATATTCAAAATTATTTATATTAAATTTTTAATATTAGAAAATAAAAATCAAAAAATAAAATTCCATTAAAAATGAAATAAATAATTCAAAAAATAAATACCAAAATTAACTTATTTTTTAACAATTTTAAGTTTATTTTTCCTTTCTTCTTTTTTACCAATAGTTTCATAATTATAACTTTTAATATTAATAGTATTATTAATGGGTAAATTATTTTTTAAATTATTATTTTTAATTTTTGTTTTTTTATTATAAATAAGTCTTGTTGAAGGAGAAGCAGAATTAATTCTTTTAATTTGAATATTTTTTTTAGGAAGTAAATCATAAGCTTTAAGAATATTATCGCATAAATCTTCAGTAAAAAATTTTTGTGGATTATCAGTAAATTTATAACATAAATGCTTTTCTTTTTTTATTATTTTATGAGGAATTAAATTTTTATTCTTTTTATTATACAAATTATTATTTTTTTTAACTGTAATTTTTTTAATTTGATTACTATTATTATTATTGTTTATAATTTTTTTATTTAGTTTAGTATTAATATTTATTCTTATATGATCATTCAAATTATTATTATTATTATTTATATCTTGATTTATTTTATCAGAAAGATTTTTATTACTTTCATTAATTAAATGTGATAAAGTATGATTTGAATTTTTATCATTTAATTCAAGAGTTCTATCATCATCTCTATTATATGATTCAATTTTATCTTTTGTTCCTAAATTTATTGATTCTAATTCAAGAGGTGGAGAATTTAATATTATTGCTTTTATTTTATTTGATTTTTTCAAATTTTGCATAAAATCTACTGTTTTATTGGGTAAATAGTCATTTTTTTCTCCATTTGAATCAAATAATGATAATTTTGTGTTTTGTTCTTCTTCATTTTTTACTTTTTGTAATTCATTTTTACTTTTTATGATATCATTTTTATCATCTGAAAAGGTTATATTTTTATTAATATAATTGTCTTTGTTTATATTTTTGTTATTGAAATTATTATAATTATTTACTATATTATTAGTATTTATTTTATTATTGTTATTATTATTTTTTTCATTATCATAATTAATATCTTTATTTAATTTATTATTTGGAAAATCAATTATTTTATTATTACTTTTTTTATTTAATGAATTAATATTATAATTTTCAATTGCTTTTTGTTTTATTTCATTAAATATTTTTTCATTTTCACTTTCTGATTCTTCTTCATTTTTATTATCACTTTTATCTTTTTCATTTTCTTCATTTAAATTATTTAGATTATTTACATTCTTAAAATTAGATGCATCATCTTCTTTTTCATTATTAAAATAAATATCAAATTCTGATTTATTATTTCTATTATTTTCACTTTTATCTAAGGATTCATTAAAAAAATCATGAATTTTTCCTATAAAAGATTTTTTATTTTCTTTATTTTTTTCTTTATTTATTTGTCCATTTTTATTTATATTATTTTCATTTTGAATATTATTTACATTTATATTATCTTTTAATTCATTACTAATATCAAAATTTTCATTATTTAAATCTAAATTATTTAGTAAATTATCATCATTTAAATTAAGTTCTTCTATTGAATTTTCAGAGTTTAAATCTATTTTATTTTTTATTAATTTTTCTTTTATTTCTTCTTCATTTATTAAATTATTATCATCTTTCATATTTTCTTTTATTATTTCATTTAGTATATCTTCATTATTACTAATATCTTTATCTTCATCATTAATATTTGAACTCATTTGTCTAATATTATTATTATTATTTTCATTAGAATAATCATTTAAATCATTATTAATATTATTATCATCAATAAATTTATTATTACTATTATTATAACTAGAAAATTTATTTTGTTTAGAATTATTAAAAGATGAATTTTGATTATTAAATTTATTTTCATCTTCTTTTTTCTTTTTAATTATTTGTTTTTCTCCATCTTTAATAATAATAACATTTGTTTCTTTAATTTCTTCTTTATCACCATTTTTAATAATTGATTTTATATTTTCTTGACTTAATTTTCTTTCATAATTTCCTTGTTCTAATTCAAAATTATTATCTTTATTGTTAATAATATTTAATTCATTTGTTTTTTGAATTATTTGTTTAATGTCTCTTGGTGTTGTTCCAGTTCCTATTGACTTTGTTATAATCTTATTTTCTGTTTGAGTTTCTATTTCTTCATATCTTATTTTTTGTTTTGATAAATTTTTGTCATTTAAATTTGTATTTTTATTATTTATATTTTGTTTATTTAAATTATTTGAATTATTATTATTATATTGTATTTCACTCATAAAGTTTTCATTTTTTTTTTCTTTTTCATTTGAATTTATGAAATTATTATTTTGGGAATATATTTTTTTAATATCATAATTATTATTATTATCAAAATAGTTATTTTTATTATAATTATTTTTAGAATTTTCATTATTATTTGAATAATTTTTATCTTTATTATTATAATATTTTTGATTACCATTAATATAATGATGATTATTTACATTATTATTATTATTTTCATTTTGTAAATATTGTTCATTATAATTATTTATTTTTCGATTATTATTATTAGCATCTTTATCACTTAATATATTTTCATTTAATTGATTAATATTTTCACTAATAATTTCATCACTAAATCTATCATAATTATATATTTTTTTTTGATTATTTAAATTAAATTGTTCATTATCATTTCCTTCTAATATATTATTCATATAATTTTCATTTAATAATCTTTCTTCATCAATTTCATTAATATCATCATCATTATTATTAATATTCATTTTTTCATAATTCTCAATTTCAGAATCTCTTTGAGAAGAAATTATATCTTCAGGTTCAAATAATTTTCTTTCATTAATTTCTTTATGATTTTCATTATTATTATAAGGTATTTTTACTTTAGGTTGAAATCTTCCTCCTTTATTTTTTTTATTATTCATATTTTGATTAGATAAATATTTATATTCATCACTACTAAAATTATCATTAGTATTAAAATTATCATTTAAATTATAATTACTACTATTATCATTTAAATTTTTACTATTATAATTTGTATTATAATTAGTATTATAATCATTATTATTGAAATTATCATTAAAATTATTATTACTATTATAATTGTTATTATATTCATTATTAAATTTATCATTATAATTACAAATAGTACTTATTGGGGTTGTTTTTTGAGTATAAGAATATTCAAAATTATTACAATTATAATCTCTTGTTAATGATTCAAAATTTTTATCTTTATTTTCTTTATTTTCTTTATTATTTTTATAATTAAAATTATAACTATAATTTTCATTATCATATAATGATGGTTTGTTTGAATTATATTTTTCTGATGCATCAATTGAATTTAAATTATTAATATTTTGATAGTTATTATTATTTAGTTTATTTTCATTATTTTCATCTATATTTTTAATTATTTTATTTCCTATATTTTCATATAAATTTTCATCATTTTTTTTCTTTTTTAAATTTTGAGGTAAAGGTGGTTTCAATTCTTTAATATTTTGATTGCCTTTAATTGAATTATTCATAATATTATTTTTATTAAAAACTAAATTATAATTAGCATTAATATTTTCTGATGAATTATGATAATTATGAAAATAATGTGTTTCATAAGGGTTAATTGAATATAAATTTGGTTGATATGGTCTACCAATAATATATTTATCATAATTATTTTCATTAATTTCAATAGTAAAATTTTTATTTTTATTATTATATTTTAATTTATTGTCAAATTTAAAATTTTTTAAATTATTAAAATCCTTATTTTGATAATTAAATTTATTATCTTGTTGATTATAATTTGTATTACTATGATTATAATTATTATTTATAGTATTATAATTTCTTTTATTAAGATTATTATTAGATAATTGGTTAAAATTTGAATTAATATTATTATTATTATATTGAATAATATTAAAATTATTAATTTGAGAATTTGAATTTGAATAATTATGCTTAGGAGAAAAATTTTCATTATTTTTTATAGGAGAAGTTAAAATATTATTAGTATTTAAATTTTTTTCATTTGTATTTAAATGATTATGAGAATTAGAATTTAATGAAGAAAAAGAAAAAGTTCTTTTTTTATTATATATATCATCATTTATTATATTATTTAATCTATCAATTTTATGACTTAATAAATCAAATCCTAATTTTAAACTTAACATTTCAGGAGAATCAGCATTATTTTTTTTATTATTGTTAAATAAACAAATTGAATTTTGATTATTGATTTTTGAAGGAATATCATATAAATTATTTCTACTTCTAGTAATATAATTTTCTAATTTTAAAGATGATGATTCTTTTTCTAAATTTATTATTGGGTTTTTATTTTTTATATTTATATAATTTTTATAAGTTTTAAAAGTTTTTGATGAAGTAGAATTTGTTTTGAATGCTCTTGTATTTATTTTATTTAATGAATCTTCCATTTTTAAAATTAAAAAATATATTTAAAATAATTTAAATTTATATATTTAAATTAATTATGAATATTATTTTATTCTAATTTGATTTATAAAAAAATATGGAAAAAGATAAATCTATTTCAAAATATATTCAAATAAATTAAAAATAAATATTTTATATTGTCTCCCTTATTAAATATATTAAAAATATAATTTAATAATAATAATCTGTTTTTGAAAAATAAATATATTATTTATTTAAAAAATATTATTTATCATCACAAAAACTTAAAAAATTATTTAACAAATATTGAGTTCTACTTTTCAATTTATTTAACTTGTTAAAAATATCACTTTCATTATTTTTATTATGAGAATTATGATTAATATTTTCATTATTCCAACGAATAATATTATTTTCATTTTCAATATTTTCATTTTCATAATTTTCTAAATTATTATTATCATTATTATAATAATAATTATTATTATAATTATAAGTATCAAATTGAGATTGACATCTTCTATTATTTTCTAAACCTTTTCTTTTATTAGAATTAGAATTTTGAGAAGTAAAAAGAAAAGAATTACTTTTAAACATTGAAGCAGAATTTTTTCTTGTTTGAGTTAATAAATTATTTTTTTCCATTTCAACAATTTCAAATTCTCTTGTTGGATTGCTATTTAAATTTTTTGTTAATAAATTATTTTTATGATTATGTTTTATATAATTATTATAATTACTTGTATTTAATATTAAATTTTTTGTTGATAATACATTTTTTATATTTGGAGTTTCTTTTGAATAAGATTCTTTTTTTAATATTAAATTTTTAAAAAATTGTTTCACATTTTTTGATATTATATTTGAAGGGTTTAAATTTTGATTTTTTTTTTTTGGTATATTGTTATTTTTTAATTTTTTTTTTTTTTTTTTTAAGTTTTTTTT
>JAEEGK010016582.1_pt1 | contig 16172 bp, 8 predicted proteins | sample 8958771 | NCBI WGS metagenome assembly JAEEGK01 (sample SAMN16246547, study PRJNA631951) | gut metagenome | biome: gut microbiome; feature: rumen; material: SC-attached | host: Bos | place: Iran: Karaj | collected 2018-10
AATAAAATTTCTTTTATCATATAATAAAGAATTTTTATAATCCATTTTATTTAAATCTTCATTTGAATGAATTATTATTTTTTCTTCCATTTGTTCTTTATCGTTTTGATTTATATTATTATATATTTTTATATTATTTTGTTTATTTTTATTTGTATTAATATAATTAATTACATTATTATTTTTTTTAAATAATTCATCACTTTGTTCATTTAAGTTTCTATCACTACTTTTATCTTGATTATTTTCTAAATTAAAATATAATTTTTTTAATGATTTTGGTTTCTCTTTATTTTTGATACTTATTTCAAAATCTTGTTCATTGTTTTGATTTTTTGATTCATTTATATCAATTTTTTTATTTTTAATAGGCGGATTAGCATTACTATTAAAAACACTATTTAAATCTTTCAAACCGTTTTTTATGAGTCTCTTTTTTTTTTTCATTTTTTTAATGTTTTTCATTTCTTGTTTCTTTTTCAATTTTTCTAATTTTAAATTAAACTTTTGAAATAATTTATTATTAGATAATAAATTATTCAAATAATTAAATCCAATATAATTATAAAAACATATTATTGAAATACTTTCTCCTATTAAAACAAATGAACTTAAATAAAAACCAAAATTATAAGAAAATAAATCTGAATTAAATAAATTACTACATTTTAATATTTTAAAACTATTTTGTTTAGTATTTTCATAAAAATTATTAGAAATTTTATTATCAACAAATTTTTTATTTATATCAGATGTATTTTTTTTAATTTTACATGAACAATTAATTTTGTAATTTTTTTCATCAAAACCTAAATAATTACAATTTTCTTCACATAAACTAAAATTTTCATAATAATTTATTTTTCTATCTTGTAAAATAACATCCTGTCCATTTTCTGATTTAAATTGACTACATATATCATTATAAAAAGAATCATTTGGATTAAATATATCATAATCAAATGATTTTAAATATGAATTTTTATCTAAAAATTTATTATCAAATTTAGTTATATTTAAAGGAATTGATATAATTATATCATCTTCCTCACAAATAGATAAATTTAATTTATTTCCATTATGATCAAATATCATATATTCTATTTGTGATATATAATTAATATCTGTTTGATTAAAATCAATTTTATATATAATTAAAGATTCATTTGAAGTAGAATTATTTTTTAATTTTTTTTCACATTCGTTAAGGTATATAGTACTTGTTATATTATTTTCAATACTATTATTATAATAATATATATATGATGTAAAATTTGAGCCTGTATAATTAGTTTGATTTTCTAAACAATATAAAATATGATTTTCAACTTTTTCACATGTTCTATTAAAATATTCAAAATAATTTATTGTACAATATTCTAAACAATGAGTTTGATTAATATTTTCATTATCATATAATATTGAAACATATTCTAAAGGACAATTAATACATTTTAAATTATTATATTGATCATAATCTTCTATTTTACAATATTGACAATTTGAAAAACATGTTATTTTATTTTCATATGGTTGATTATCATAAAAATTTAATAAATTATAATTTTCTTTATATATATTGTTACATGTTATTGGAATAGTTGATTTTTTAGAAGAAATTTCTAATTTATAATAAACATAATTATTTAATTGAAAATTTGAATAAATTTTTATTATTAAAAAATCATTTTCACTTATTTCACGAAATTTAATAAATTTACTTGCTTGAGTTAATTCTGAATTTTCAGTTTGATTTCCATCTTTTCCTTTAATAAAAATGTTTCCTTCATTACTAGAAAAAATAAAAATGAAATTATTATAATTTTTTGAATAATAAAATTTATATAAATGTTCTATATCAATATCTTTATATAAATTTGCAATTACATTTATTTCTGGTTTAATATAAATTTCTTCATTATTTAAATGAATCATAATAGTAAAACTTTTATTTAAATTATTAATATAAGATAAATCATTTTCAATATTAATAAATAAAAAACAAAACTCATTTTCTAAATTAATACATTCTTCAGTTGATTCTTCTGTGAATGATAATTTTTGAGAATATTTATCAAAAGTTAAATTATTATCAAAATTTAAATTATCATTTATATTATTAGTTTTAAAATCAATTGTTTTTATTGTTCCATTTATTGAACCACAACCTTTTTCAATATTATAGTATAAATTTCCTTTATCATTTTCCTCAACATTTAAAATAAAAAATAACTTACTTAAATTTCCATAATAATCATAAAATATTTCATTTGGAAATAAAAGAGTTGGATATTGTTTATCAGTTTTCATATTTATTTCTACAATATATTGTACACTTTCATCATAAGTTGTATTTAAAAAAATTTCTATATAAAAATAGTAACAATTACTATCTGAATATTTTTCAGAATAAAATTTTTTAATTGTGAAATTATTATGAAAATATTCATCGTCTATTGTTAAATTTTCTCCATTTACTGAAAAACTTTGATATATAGTTAATTCTTCTTCTTCATCAACATAAAAGTAATTAAAGTAATAATTTGAGCTTGAATTTGTAACAGGAAAATTAATTTTAAGATTTGAAATATTTTTATCTAATATAAAATAATTATAAAAAAATGGTGATGAAATAATATTATTATTATTATCTTGAATTATAACAGAAATTAAACATTTTTTTTCATTAAGACATTTAAGATTAAAATTATATTTTTCATATTCATAATTATTAAGAGAAAAAATATAAAGATTATTATAAGTTTTTTTTATTGGATCATTATTAGGTAAATTAATATTTATATTTCCAATCAATTCTTTAAAAAATATTTTCACATTTTTTTCATGATAACTTTCCAAAATAGAAAGATTGTAATTATTTACATCTTTTATATATAATAAATTATTAATATTTGGTAAAATTATTCTAGAAAGAGTTGAATTTAATTTATTTATACATAAATAATAAACTGTATCTTCAAGTAATATTATATTAAATTTAATTGTATAATCATTATTAGTGACATTGATGATTTTGTTTTTATAATTTAAATAAGTAAAATTTTCAAAATAATTATCTACTTCAAAATTAACCTTTAACTTTCCAAATATTTCATATATATAAAAAGAATAAAGTCCTATATCTAAATTTATTTCATATAGATTATTAGAATTATTTTTATCATACATAATATAAGGTTTTTCTAAAAATAATTTTTTGAAAGTGTTTTCTGATAAATATTCGAGCGAAATATTATACATACAAACATCATCAATACATTCTATAATCATTAAAAGTGGGTTCAATAAACTAGTTTTATTTGTGTCATTTACATCAATAAAATATAAAAATGTGTTTGAAATATCAAATAATTCAGTGAAATTAGCTTTTTTATTTAATTTATAATTATATAATGTTTCATTACTATAATAACACATTGAATTATTCATACATATGTCAGTATAAACTCGAATATTTCCTTTAATTTTTTCAATTTTATAAAAGTATTTTTTATATTCGTTATTAAATTCTCCTTGACGATAAAATCTAATTTCATTTTTAATTAATCTATCTTTTAAAATTTGTTCAAAATATAATCTATGAAAAATATCATTTTTATCATCATTTATTTGTATAAATTGAAATGATATTAAACCTTCAGATTCAGTTGTAAATTTAATAGGAAAATCACCAATATTATCAAGAAATAATTTATTATAATAATTATTATTTATTGGTTCTATATATGTTAAGCCTTCATTTATATAAAAATCAAATAAAAAATTACGCAATGCATTTGGATCTGAAGGAGAAATTATTAATGAATTATAATATTCCTTTATATAATATTTTTCTTGACATTCACTATCACTATCACAATCACTATCACTTTCACTATCACTATTACTACTATATAAATTTTCATCATAGTTTTTGATAATAAATTCTTTTAAAAAATTATTATCAATATATCTAAAATTTATTGGAGCATAACCTGATTGATATATTTTTTGTGTGTTTGTATTAGAATAAATATAAACATAATCATCAACAGTAAAATTAACTTTTAAAGTATAATTTATTGTAAAATTTGAAAGATAACAAATAATTTTATTTTTTTCTAAATCAATCCTTTCAATTTGATCATGATTGCCGTAAATTGTATTTACATTAAATTTATCTATTTGGCTAATTTTTGAATAAGTTGTTTTGATACAAAATAATTGATCACTTTCATCTTTATTTTCATATATATTAAATTCATATTCAATATCTTTTAATGTATTAAACCAAAAACTGTCATTTGTTAATATATCTATTTGAGGAGTAAAAACATAATTTAATTTAAAGTTACAATCATATTTGCATTGATAATATAAATTTATATTTGATGAAGAATTAAATTTTTTTGATGGAATTATTATTGCGGATTTTTTAGAAAAATCTATTGAATAAAATAAAATTCCATTAACTTTTGCTTTTATTGATACATAATCAGTTGTTTCATATGTTGATGTAAAATTAGTTGCGAATAAATAAAGAAATTTAGGTAAATTATTAAAATTATATTTTGTTTGAAAATGATTGATAGTGAAATTATTTTCTACATATCCACTATTTTCAATAACATTTATAAATCCATCTAAATTCAAAATTATTTCCCAATTAATAAAAAATAATAACAAACTAATTTTCATTAATAAAATATATTTAATAAAAAATAAATAAAAAGTTTCTACTTTTTTATTATTAAAAAAATATAATAAATTCTAATTTTAAAAATTATTTAAAAATTAACCCTAATAATAATATTTATCTTATTAAAATAAAAATATAATTTATTTGTGTAAAAGTTAAAATAAAATGGATTCTGGCGGGTACAATAATGATAATCTAAATGATCAAAATAGAAACAGAGGTCAAATAACTCACAGAGAAAGAGGAGGTTTGATTCCAATAAATGCACATATACTAAATGTTGCAAATGTCACAAGCGAAGAAGTTGTGGAATATCAAAAAGTTCAATTAGGAGATATTATAATAGTTGGCTATGTAGTAGGTTATCAAGAATTTGAAGCAAGAGTAAAAGTTTCAATTTGGGATCAAACTGGTGTTGTTGATGTTACTTTTTTTAATCAAAATGAAAATCAAGATAGTTCAGGTTTAAGTAATTTTTATTATGAACAAGGGAAAAAAAAACCTGTTAAAATATTCGGAACTGTCAAAGTTTATAAGAAAGAAAAAAATTTACAAGGTGCTAAAATAATTGGTGTGACTGATAATGAAGTTACTTTTCATATTTTAGAAGTTATTAATGCTTGGTTGTATTTAACTGGACAATTGGAAGCTTTGAAGAAAAATAATTATAAAAATGATATGGATAGTGCAAGAGTAATTGCTCAAGGAAATAATTATGGAAATAATTACGGAAATAATTATGGGAATAATTATAATAATGCCTATGGAACTAAAGATCCTATTGAAATGGCGCAAAATATATTAAATGATATTAGTAGAAAAAGTGGAAAAAAAATTAAAAAAGGCGATTTAACTAGTGAATTTACTAAAAAAATCAAAAATGAAAAACCTTCTATTTTAATTAATAGATTGTTAGAAGAAGGTTTTATTATGGATGATGATGAAGAACATTATCAAATTTGTTAAATAATATAATTATTAATTTTAAAAATTAATAATATAATATTCTTTAATATAAAAATATAATTAAAATATTTGATTAATTTTTTCTATTCATCAATTAAAATATTAAAAAATAAATAAAATTTTTTCACAACATATTTTTATTATTTTTTTATATAATAAAATATTTATTTGTTTTTATTTTTTAATTAAATATAAAATTTGTTATTCTAATTATGGAAGATTCCTATCAAAGTGTAGAATCAATTTCAAATTTGAGTAATTCTCTTCGTTTTTCATCAGATAAATTTGATGTTTTTCGTAGAAAATTTACATCAAATAAAAAAAATTTTTTAAGTAATTCTTTAAACTTAAGTTCAAATCGTTCATTTAATCGTAATTCAATGAGAAATAGTCTAAGAAATAGAATATCAAAATATTCATCACGTTCACGTATATCAAAAAATAGCATTTCATCATTAGGAAGTTCAATAGATTATTCTTTAAATAATAGTATAACTAATCCATTTGAACCTGCAATAAATGCATCAGAAACTGAATATGATCCAATTATTTTAGAAGAGGAAGATAATGAAAATAATAATAATGTAGTTAATAAAGAAAATACACATTTTATTAATGAATATCCTTCAAAAAAACCAAAAATTTTTTTACCTAAATTTTTATATTTCGCTTTAGATATAAAAAAACAAAATAAAATATTAGAAAAAAAATGTGGAGAATATAAGAATAATTTAGAAGATTATTACAAAACAATAAAGGAATTAGAAGATATATCAATTAATAATGAACAAATAAAAAATAATTTAAAAATAGAAAAAGAAAAAAGAAAAAAATTATTTAATGAAGTTTATAAATTAAAATCAGATATAGAAACTCAAAGAACAATTACTGAATCAAGTAACAATATGTCAATTAATAATTATTCTATGGGTTACACAAGTTTATTCAACCCTCATTTAACTACTTTATCTAGCATTAACAATAGTATTAGAAATCATACAGGTGGACTAAATAACTCATTTTTATTAAATGATTTTTTTCAAAGTGGTGATTTATCTGCTCAGGTTGAACAATATGAAGATAAAATATGTAAATTAAATTTAGATAATAAAGATTTTTTAGAAGAATTTGATAATTTAAATGCAGAATTAAATAAAAATTTAGAAATAAATAATAAATTGAAAAAAAGTTTGGAAAATATTGATTATAATATTCAAGCTGTTTTAAATGAAAAAAAATATTTAAATGGATTATTAAAATAAATGTAATAAATAAATTTATAAAATTATTTATTTTTATAATATATAGGATATTTATTATAAATAAAACATTTGTTTTATAATTATATACTATAATTTATATAAATCATCTATTTAATTTAAATAATTATTCAATTGAATCATTAACTAAAAAATCATCTTCTAATTCAAAAACTTTTTTTTTCTTTTGAAATATTGCTAAAATGACACTTCCAAAAATAAATAGTAATATAAAAACATCACATAATATTACAAAAAAATTTCCATCATTTCCTCTTGTTAATAATCCTGTTTCAAAAATTACAATTACCAAAGGAAAAATGATATCTCTTTTAAAAGTAAGAATCATGACACCTATGAAAAAAAAAATAAAATTAAAAACAATTTCAACTTTATATTTATAATCATTATTATTATTACTTGCCATTGATAAACAATAATCATAACAATAACAATATAAAAAACAATAAGTTTCTAATGCTAAAAAACAACTGGGCAAAAAACTATGAGAAACTAAATAATAAATGTCTTTATATTTATGAGTTTTTGTATTTAAAAAAACATATAAAATACATAAAAGTGAAATAGAAGATAAAATTAAATTAATATAAATGATAGTTTGATTAAATTTTGTAATTATTCCAATTAAATATCTTATTATTAACGAAAGTAAAGAAATTAGAAAATAAATATCAAAATCTTTAAAAAATGATTTTATAAATTCTGGCTCATTCAAAAATAATTTAAATAATGTAACAATAGAAAAAGATAAAATAAATATTGAAAATAAATAAAAAGCATATTCACTTGTACTAAAAGGAAAATAAGTCATTGATTTTATTTTATCACTTATTTTTATAAATTCAAAATTTAATAATTGAAAATTGTTATAAAATGATGTGTGTGACATGTGACTAAAACGAACATTATAAAATATTATTCCCAAAATTGTTGCAATATTATATAAAATTATTATTACTATTGTTGTGTATCTTAAAATTTCTGGATCAATATTTTTATATAAAGGAAATAAATTAAGAAATTTATTTTTAGATTTATCTTTTTTTATTGTTTTATCTTTTTTAAATAATGATGTATAAGTTATATCATTTTTGTTATTTGGATTATTTTCTAGTTCTTTATTATTATTATTTTCTTCATTTTTGTTAATTATATTTTTATCTTCATTATTATTTTCTTCATCACTAAAATTATCATCATTTTCATTTTCATTTTCTTTCATATAATTTAATTTTTTAATAATTTAAATAAAAATTATTTTATTTCTTAAAAATAACTTATTAATTTATAAAAAAAGAATTAAAAAATAATTTTTCATTTTTTAATATTATATTATATTTTAAAATTAATAATTATATTTAATTTATGTTTAGAAACTTTTAATTATATTTATTTATAAGCAAAGAAAAATAATAGAATTTTTCAAATCATGAATTAATAAAAATTAAAAATTTATAAAAATATACAAATTTTAAAATAATACTTTTTTCTGCTAAACAATAGCATTTATATTTCTTAAATCACAATTTATAATAATATTTAAAAAACATATAAACTTTTTAGTTTAAAGTAAAATAAACATAATATATCTTAAAAGATATAATCTTATTTTTATATATAAAAACTAATTAAAAATTTATAAAAATATAAATTAAAATACCTATAAATTTTAATAATAATTTGAACTACCCAAACTACTTAAACTATTTTTTCTTAAATCATTATCCTTATTTTCTATTTTTACAGCCAATTTTGATATAGGGTTTATCCCTAATTTATTACAATGTTTTTTATACTCTTCATAAATTTTATTAAATAATTCGTTTACTAATTCACATGCCTTTTTCATTAATTCTTTTGTTCGAGTACTAATACATAAATGAAGTGGCTCAGAACTCTCTTCATTTTTTGGTCCTTCTTTATAGCCACTTCCCTGTCCACGAAGTCTTAGTTTAACATTTTCATTTTCGAAATTATTGTTGTTTTTAAAATTGTTATTAGTATTATTAAAATTTTGTTTTGATTTATTTGAAAGTTTTTGAATTTTTTTACATTCTTCTAATATTTTTTTCATGTTACATCCTTTACTTCCTATTAATCTTCGAGCTATTTGAAAATCTTTATCGTTTGGTATTAATATTTCGTATTTACATGTGTATTTTATTACTTTTTCATCTGAGTTATTTAATTTATTGTTATTTAAATTTTGTTTATTGCTATTTTTTTTAACAAATGAATTTATTTTATTTTCGAAAATATTAATATTGTTATTATTATTGTTATTAAAATTTTGTGAATTAAAATAAATATTATTATTTTGAAAATTATTATTAATATTTAACATATTATTAATTTGTGCTTGATTAATTACATTATTATTATTAATATTATTTTTATTATTATTGTTATTATTATTATTATTATAAAAGAAATTTTGCATTGAAAAATTATTTTTATTTAAATTAATCATAATCACATTATTTTGAGCATTATTTAAATAATTATTATAAAAATTATTAAAATTATTTTGTTGCAAATAATTATTATTATTATTTATTAAATTTTGGGAAAGATTATTTACATTATTCATATTTATATTCATATTTACATTAATAGCCATATTTATATTATTTTTTTGTAAATTTAAAAAATTATTATTTGAAATTTTAAAGAATTTATCTTTTAATTCTAAAGGCAATAAATTTTTATCATTTTCTTGATTAAACCATCTAATAATAAACATATTTTTTTTATTGTCTTTGAAATTATTTTCATTTTGAAGAAATTTTCTACAAATATTGGCAGAAAAAAACGTTTTATATAAAATAATACAAATTTTACCAAATAATTCAAAATTATCTATTTCGCCAAATTGTTCGTAGAAATTTCTGATATCATTATATTCAAAGTCAATTTTATCCTTTGAAAGATATTCAAAGACAAGACAAGGAATTGTTACGTTTTCTTTATATTGAATAAATAATTCTATTTTCTGAGATATTATTTGATCTTGAGTGTCTTTGAAAGTTTGTGGACATGAATTCATAATTAAATTTATTAATTAAAAAATTATTAGTTTTTTTTATTATTATTATATTTTTTTTATCATTTTTTTAAATAAATGAATAAATAATAATTTATAATGTTAATATTATTTATTTTATAAAATAAAAATTTAGATAAAAATATTTTTTATTTTAAATAATATTAATTAATAAAATATTTTTTTAATAATTTTTAATTTTTATTTTTTTATTTTCTATTTTATAAAAATAATTATATTTATAAATTTATAAATTATGAATATACAATTTATTTAAAATATTTTTCTATAAAAATTTATTTATATTTAAATCAAATAATAAATTTCCAAAATTTATTACTTATAATAAAAATTAATAAATTCAAATAAATTTATATCAAAATTATATTCCCAATAAATTAATATTCATATAAAATTATAAAATAATCTACATAATTATTTTTCACTTATTTTGATTAAAATTAACATTATTATTATTCATATTATTCATATTCATATTATTCATATTCATATTATTCATATTATTCATGTTTAAATAATTATAATTGTTATTATTATTTTGGTTATTATTGTTATAATAATTCATCATCATTATATACTGATTTTGATTTGTATTTAAAGGATAATTAAAATTAAGCATATTATTATTATTATTTACAGGAAACATATATCTTTTATTATTTATATTATTAAAAAATAAAGGATACATATTTATATTATTAAAATTATTATTATTATTATTAAAATTTCTATTTATATTATTATTATTATAATCATTAAACATATTATTATTTATATTTTCTGCTTGATTATTATTATTATTTGAAGGAAACATATAATTATTCATTTGAATAAAGTTTACATTTCTAATATTATTATTATTATTCTTATAATTATTATTATCATTATTAAAATTGTTATTATTTATAAAATCATTATTAAAATTTTGATTTTCATTTATAATATTATCATTAAAATTATTATTTTTATTATTATTTACATTTGAATTAAAATTATTCCAATTAACACCATAAGTATTATTTAATAATTCAGTAAATTCTTTATATCTTTCATTTAATCTCGTAATTAATCTATTTCCATAATTTAAAGTTCTTATTTCATTGTACCAACTAACAATCCATTTAATAACAGTCAATCTTTCATCATCACAAATTAAAGTTAATATTCTTTGAACAATAAAATTTCCATATTGATTAACTATTAATTTATGTATTTTATCTTCATCTTGAACTAAAATTTTAATAATTTCCAAACTTTCTTCACTTTTATTTTCTAAGAATTTTTCAATCACATTACTTGCATATTTTTCTTTACATAAATTAATTAAATTATTAGTAATAACTTTAACAATTACTTTATTTATTATATTTATATTTAATCCAACAACATATTGAATAACATAATTTCCAAATTGATCTGAAATTAAATCTTTACAATTTTTATTACAAAAATCATATAAAATTTGCTTTTGTTCTTCTGTTCCAAATTCTATGCATTTTTGTATTATGCAACAACCATGTTTGTCTTTGCAAAGAGAAATAAAATTTTTTGATATGCTTTCAAATAATAAATTATTTCTTGGGTATTTTATTTCGTATATATATTTTATTATTATGTGACTGGAATTTGAATTTGATGATAATTCAAAAATGTTTGAAATTATTAAATTATTTAAAAAATTGAAACAATTTTCTATAATTTGTTTGTCATTGAATGTTAATGAATTATTTTCTTCTTCGTCAATTTTTATTAATTTTTTTGATATAATTTCTAATAATTTTTGAACTACTCTTGTTCCATAAGTATTAGTAGAAATGTAAATAAATTTTGAACAAATTAATGAATTAAATTTATCTAAATTAATAATATTTATGTTATCTATTATTTTTTGAACAACATAATTTCCAAATAAATCAGTGCTCATATTAATAATTTCATTATATAAAACTTCAAATAATTGATTTGAAATAAATGAATATTCATCTATTTTTTTTTGAAGTAATCTACAACCATTTTGTGCTTTGATATTATTTTTTGCTTGATTTAATATTTCATTTATTTCATTTTGAGATAAATTATTTGAATTATTATTATTATTATCATTTAAATAAATATAATTATTATTATTATTATTATAATTATTAATATTAATATTATTATTATTATATAAATTATTTTGATTATTATTATTAAAGTTATTATTATTATTATTATCATTTAAATTAAAATTTGAATAATTTCTAACATTTATTGAAGAATTTATTTTTTTTAAATAATCATTATTATCATTATCATTATTATTATTACTATTATTATTTATATTATTATTTTCTTCAATATTTTTATTTTTATTATTATTATTATTTAAATTATTTAAATTTTTTAAAACAAAACCTTTATTTACATTAGTACAACTATTATTAATATAATTTAAGCTAAAAATATTATTTTTATTCCCACTTAAATAAATTTTTTCTTCTTCATCTTCACTTATATTATTATTTAAATTACTATTACTAATATTATCATTTTCATATTTATTTTTTAAACTATTTTCTTTACTATAAGTTTTAACACTTTCATTATCATAATCATCACTAATAATATTTAAAAAAAAATTATTTTTTTTATTTTTTAAAATAAAATTATCAATTTGATTATTATTATAATAATTAAATAACCAATTTTTATTATTATTATTATATTTACTATAATTTTGATAATTACTATTTAATTCACTTTTTAAAATATAATTAGAAAATTTATTATTATTTGGATTTATAGCAGAATTTGCCCGATTTTTAAAATAATCATTTTCATTTGGAATTTGTTGTACTTGAATTAATTTACTATAAATATTTTTTCTATTTACTTTAAAATCAAAAGAATCTTTTCTAAATTGATTATTTTCTTTTTCGTTGTTGTCTAAATTATTTTTATTATTTATATTTAAAATGTTCCCTATTTTAAAAATATCGCAATCTTCTTTTGTGTTCCAATGCTCAAAATCACTTGATTTTGATGATAAATGATGATTAAAAAATGCGCTTGATTGAATATTAAACCCGTTTAAAAAAAAATCTTCTGTGTTGATATTATTATTGTTGTTATTATTATTTGATAAATTTGATATTTCATTATTAGATTGATTGTTATTATTAATATTAGTTTGTTTAGAAAGCATTTTTAAAATTTATTTATATTTTTATATTATAATTAAAAGTTTTTATTAATAATAAATTTAACAATCTTAAATTTATAATATTTATTATTTTTTTTAAATAATAATAAAATTATTTTATTTATTTAAAAGAAAAATTTATTAAATCAAAATTTTAATTATTAAATAATAATTTATTTTTTAATTTTTAATTGATTTTCAATACTTGTTAAAAGTCCATATCGAACACCTATTGTTTTTAGATAAGTAGTATTTCCATTCAAATCTTTATTTACTATATAAATAGCCTGTTCACCTATTTTTCCAGCAGGAATAAACATTCTTCCACCAAAATCTAATTGTTCTACTAATTCATTAGGTATTACTTCAACTGCAGCTCCAACATGGATTACTTTATAAGGAGCATATTTTTTATAACCTTTTCTTCCATCATCACAAACTAAAACAATACTTTCATTTTCAAGTAAATTTTTATGATTTTTTTTTATACATTCAATACTTCTATCATGAATTTCTTTTATATGTTCAACACCTATAACTTTTCCATTATCATTTATCATTTTTGAAAACGCAGTTGTTCTAAAAATAATATAAATATATATTCTTACAAATAACCTGTTCCAGAACCAATGTCTAAAACATTTATTCCTTCAGTTAAAAAAGGTGCTAATTTTTCTAATGCAAATGCTTGCATATGAGGTGCTGTGATCGTTACATTATGACTTACAGGTTGAGCCGCATCTTGATAAGGATTTACATTAATGAAATCTTTTCTATCAACTTGAAGCATACAATTTAAAACTCTTTGGGTTTGAATATATTTATTTTCAATCAAAGATTTTAATAAATTATTCATTGGATTTGAACTTGGAAGAATTAATGTGTTTGTGTTTGAATTATTTTGGTTGTTTTTTAATGTTGTTGAAATTTTTGCAACATTTGTTTGTATTGTTTCAATTTCTTGAATTAAAAAATCTTGATTATTTTCAAAATCTGTTAGATAATCAATTTTTGATTGTAATGTTTGAATTTCTTTGGTTAGTAAATCTTGATTATTTTTATATTTTTCTATATTATCAACTTTTGGTTGTATTAATTCTAAATCTTCAGTTAAAGTTTCTTGTTCATTTTTATATTCTTCTAAATTATTTGAAATTTCAGTTTGAAAATCTTCAAATTTTATTGTTTTATTGTTTATATCATTAATTTTTTTATTATTTTCTTCAACTATTTTTTTTAAATAATTGTTATTTTCAGTAATTTTTTTATTCAAATCTTCATTTTTTTTATTTATATCATCTATTTTTTTATTATAAAGTTTTTGATTACTTTCAGAATTTTTATCATAATTTATTATTTTAAAATTAATTTCTATAAATTTTAAATCAAATTCAGAAATTTTTTTATTTAATTTTTCAATTTTTTCAAAAATTTCTTTAATTTTAATATTAATATTTTCTATTTTTTTATTATTTTCATTTTCATATTTATTTTTTTCTTCAAATTTTTGATTAAAATTATTTTTTAATTCTCCAATTTCAGATTCTTTTTTATCTAATCTATTTTTCATTTCATCAATTAAATTTAAAATATCTTTAATTTTTTTTTCTTTATTTTTATCAAAATCTTCTAAATCATTTATTTTTATGTTTAAATCTTCAATCAATTCTCGCTCAGATTTTTCTTTTTCTTCAATATTAATTGATATATTTTTAATAGGAATATTTAAAACTAATAAATTTGTAGATTCTTCAATAAAAGGCGGATTATTTTTTAAATTACTATAATCAATAATTTCATTTATTGAATCAAAAATTTCATAATTATTTTCTGATGCTCTAAAATATTTTATCTTTTCAAGCATCTTATATGAATAATTTGTAATAAATTCTGTTCTTATTTTTCCTTCATATTTTGTTGTGTAAAAAACTAATTCTTCTTCTTCATTTATAAAAATTTCTAAATCATAAATATTATCTTTATTTGATTTAATTTTATAAGTTTGATAATAATTTTTTTCGTTTGTGTTTTCTGATTCCATTGTTTGAAATAAGATATCTAATTTTTTGTGGGTTTTTTAAATATTATTATGGATATTTAGATTATTTAAAAAATTAATTAAAATATATTATTATTAATTATTAATTAAATTTTAAGTTGGATATTTTTTTTAATTAAAATAAAAATTATTATTTAAATAAATTAAATAATAAAATAATAAAAATTATTTATTAAATATAATTTATTCTGTTAGCCAAAAATTAAATTATCGAATCATTATTTATTTTTATCAGTATTATCATTTATTATAGAAAGATCATAATTTGTATAAGCAAAAATTAATTTCATTTTTTTTATGTATATATTTATTGTCTTTGACTTTTTTAAATTCATTTTTGTTATAAAATGTTGCAATTAAGTAAATGTTTCATTAATTTTTGGAATTTTATTTATATTACTTCTATAAATTTTTTCACCTCCAAAAAATCAAATAAAATCAAATAAATCTGAAAAATATACACCTATTCCTTGTTGATCAATTGATCGCTTAAAATATTTTATTAATAAACATGAAATTGGTTCAATATTTGTTCCATGATATAATATTTTGTCGACTCTGTTCTTACAATTTTTTTTTCATTTTCAAAAGTTTTAAAATCCTCTCTTTCTATTATTTCTATTGATATAATTGAAAAATCAAATATACTATTTTTTTTTCTTTCTTCAAAATCTTTTCCAAATAATTTAATTATAATTTAATAAACGTTTTTTAATATCATTGATTTCTTTTAAATCTTCATCATTTAGCAATTGTAATATCATTTTAATATCGTTTGAATTAATTGATTCATCTACATATTTTGAAAAATTTAATATATTACTTCCTTTCATCTTTTCTAAAACTTTTTTTATTTCTTCTTTTTTTATTGGATCCTGTATATAACCATTTTTTTAAATTGATAAAATATATGATAATAATTC
>JAEEGK010016584.1_pt1 | contig 16171 bp, 23 predicted proteins | sample 8958771 | NCBI WGS metagenome assembly JAEEGK01 (sample SAMN16246547, study PRJNA631951) | gut metagenome | biome: gut microbiome; feature: rumen; material: SC-attached | host: Bos | place: Iran: Karaj | collected 2018-10
GGGATTTTCTGATCGTTTGAGTTTCTTTAAAATCAATGATCTTCTTGCCTATGTCCGCATTACCTTTTACAGAATTGTCCTGTGACGCAACTCTCTGACGGATTTTACTCATATATTCCTCCTCTCCGGATATGCCTGAACGGCGTTTTGTGATTACATAAAAAATGATAAGGAGGGCCTAAAATCATTACCATAAGGCTTTGTCATAAATGATTAATTTTTTCGAAATCTTTATGGAAAATCGGAATATGTTATAATTAATCCTATAATCGTTTTTGTAGAAAAGGAGCTGTATATGGGTCTCAAATATAATGCTTTTATTTCTTACAGACATTCTGAAGCGGACAGCAAAATTGCCTCGGAGGTGCAGACGCGCCTGGAGAGATTCCGCATCCCCCAAGCTATTGTTAAAAAGACAGGTGTTAAGAGAATTGAGAGGATCTTCCGCGATAAGGAAGAACTTCCTATTACAAGTGACCTTAATGAAGATATAGATATGGCGCTTGCCAATTCCGATAAGCTGATAGTCATCTGTTCCACAAGGACGGGCGAATCGATATGGGTCAGAAAAGAGATTGAGACCTTCCTCAAATATCATGATAAAAAGGACGTCTTTACGGTTCTTGTAGACGGAGAACCTGAAGAGGTTATTCCCGATATTCTCATGCATGATACGGTTACTACCGTTCTTCCCGGCGGAGGGATCGAGACAAAAGAAGAATTTATCGAGCCTTTAAGCTGTGATTACAGAATGGATATCAAAAGGGCGCGCAGAGTCGAGCTTCCCCGCCTTGCCGCTGCCATTATCGGTTGTTCATATGATGAACTTGTTCAGAGAAGAAGACAGTATATAAGACGCAGAAATACCATTATAGGAACCTGTGCCGCAGTTTCGATTGCTGCGATAATCGGCTATCTTACCTGGAGCCTTCTCCAGATAAGGATGAATTATGATCGTGCCGAGGCAAACTATGCCCTTGCACAGTCAAACCTCGCTCTTGCTGAGGAAAACTACGCGCAGGCCCAGGAAAACTATATGGATTCTCTCCGCAATCAGTCGGCGTATCTGGCCTCTGAATCAACCGAACTTCTCTTTTCGGGTGACAGACTTGGCGCTGTGCAGCTTGCTCTTGCTGCTCTTCCGTCGGAGGGAAAAGAGAGGCCTATTACCCCGGAAGCGGAATATGCCCTTGCAAGTGCACTTGGAGTGTATATGACACCGGGACTTTCCGATTCATTGGCCGTATGGAAGTATGGATCAGGTTATAAGATTCAGAAGTTTCTTGTCGATGAGGACAATATGAGAGTCGCTTCGTTGGATGCGATTGGGACTCTCAGTATATGGAGTCTCAGGGATCATGCACTTCTGGCCGCTTTCACTTCCGATACTTCCAAGATAAAGGACTTTATTATAGATAACGCAGGAAGAGTTGCGATTACCTATAACGATCATATTTGTGTGATTGACAGCAATCTTGAAGACGAACTCTGGAATTTCGAATACGATGAAGATTTGTCTACTCTTTCCGGGGCGGCTTCCTTGATTCTTTCGAATGACGGTTCCGAGCTGCTGTATTATGTGCGGGATATTTCTGTAATATTCGATATTAAGACTGGCAATGTCAATGCCAGATATAGCCTCAATCAGAGTATAGAAGGGGCTGATGTTTTTGGTTACAACATAATAAAGGCGGTTTTTTCTTCTGATGATAGTCTGATAGCATTGGAGTATATGACCGCGGACAATAACAGAAAGGTTGTTGTGCTTAGCAGGGAAACCGGTGAACTCACTGAAATCGGAGATGAGTATTCATACATTAGCAATATTACATTCGTTCCAGATGCTGAAAAGATTATATTTACATCAGAAGAAAATGTAGGTGAAAGTAGCTATTATATAAGCGGACTGCAGGTGATCAGGGAAACGAACCTCAATGTCGAGTGCTATGATATCTCTTCCGGAAAAATGCTATGGAAAAACAGTGTGCCTCATTCTCTCGTTGATTTTGATTCGGGGCTTATGTTTGTGGAATATGAGGGAGAGGATGCTGTTTCGATATTTCTTTCCAACAAATGTATGATAGTCGGTCTTGAGTCCGGAGAAGTGTTGACTCTCCGAGAGCTGACCTCCGAATATATAGATGCTTATCCAAGTGCCGGAAACAAATTGTCTTTAATTCTTAGAAATGGAATGTATATGATCCTCAAGCTGGAAGACCCTAATTCTCCCATGAGCGGATATTCGTATTTCAGCGACAATATCGATGATTCACTTATGGTTGTCGATAGTAACAATGTCAAACATTTCCTCATCAAATATGAAGGAAACAATTACCTGACCGAATACAGTACATTCTTCTATGACAAAACATATTCCCCCGTTGAAGGCACTTCGGAAACTTCGGACATTTATAGTTCTTATGTCGCAGGCAAGAATCTTTTGGCACTTGATTACGATATGAATCTCTATTGCGTCGATATGAGTAGTGGAAAACTTGTCTGGACCACAAAGGTGGATGGAACGTTTTGTTCAGCGGTAGAATTTGCCGGAAGGGATGAATATGGAAATGTATTCATAAATAATGAAAATAATATTTCCGGGTCATCCGGTGGTGAGATCTATAAAATCAGTATTTCAAACGGTGATATCACTAAAGTGAATAATTTTCCGGAAAAATTCACATTATATACGGATTATTCGGGAGGATATATCTACTCAAGCTTCCCGGGCGGTTACGGAGAGGATCCATATATCGTTAAATTTAATCCTTCCACAGAAGAAGCTGAAGAGATATATCTTAAATATGACGGAGAGGATTCTTTCTCGACCTGCGAGATATATGTATCTGCGGATGGAAAACATGCCATACTTTCAGACAGACTCTTCGACAAGGTGGTATATCTAGCTGATCTTGAGACAGGTGCACTCCTTACACTGGATATTACCGGAGAGACTTTTGCTTCATGGAGTCCGGATTCGGAATGGCTTGTGATATCCAATGGAGAAAATGTCGCAATCTACGAATGCGATGGCCCGAGAGTTGCGCTGCTTAACGATTTTGAAACTGAGATTGCTGATGTATATGCATGTGAAAGAGGTGTTGTTGTGTTGATGGATAACGGACTCGCATGCTTATACGATAAAGCCGGAAATCTGATAAGCAGTATTGATGCGTTTAGGGGAAATCTTACATCGATATCGACGGCATATAAGGATGTTTCTTTCTTTGAAAGCGATAATATGCTGATCATTGATTATGGTGAGTACTCATCCTTGATCATTATGGATGAATTCAAGATTAAAGCTATTGTCACCGGCTTCCTTGGATATCATGAAGAATCCGGAAGAATCTTTGCAAAGATGTATGCTAATGTAGGCGGTGCTGGGGCATTCGGATCTTTTAAGGTAAGGACGATAGAAGAACTTATCACTGAGGGAATTCAGTTTGTAGGTGATGAGACACTGAGCACCGACATGAAGAAAAGATACGGAATAGAAGATTAAGAAATATGACAAAGTCAACAGGGACGGTTCTTTCTGACTCATTTTCCATAGGCAATGATTTTATGGCCGAATTGATGAAAATGAGTCAGAAAGAACCGTCCCTGTTGACTTATGGGTACGTCCCCACTGTCATATATTTATACAGGTTCGTAACTTTCTTTGAAGAGGTCTTTGCCGATGACATAAACATCATCCGTATCTGAAGCTTTCATGGCAAGATAGTCTCCGATCTCTCCGTTTAGATAATCGTTCTTAAGCCATTTTGTAAATACCTTGACTCTTCTCTTGAGCGGTCTTGCAAGTATGTGATTTCCGCCTGTGGATACACATAAATGTGCTACCGGAATAAGATCTACGACCTCGGTGGTGGAAATGACTCTTACCGTAGGACTGTACTCGAGTTTAAGATCATACTTGCCTTTTAATTTCTTGTAGTTCTTTTTGAATACCGTCTGGGTGGAAGGGTAGACCTCACCTCTTATTCCGATCATGATCACTGTATCTTCCTGAACGGTGAGATACAGGTCACCTTCAAGGGTTCTTACCATTATCTTTGTTCCTATGGGAAGAAATTCCTTGGGGATTGCATATCCCTGTTTGATCGGCATCTTTACATATTCTTTCATGCCGCGGGTTGAAACCTTGGTCTTGCCGGCATAGATAACATCTACACTTGAGAAGTAATCGTGCATTCTTTCCCTGAGGATCGAAGTGACGACCGCGTTTTTGTCTTTTTCTGTGGATTCGGCGTATTTCTTATATTCCTGAGTGAGGAGTTCGTTCTGGATAAAACCGCCGGCTTTGTTGACGTGTCCTCCGCCGCTTCCGATGTGCTCGGATATATACGCCGCAAGCTCGTCCGCGCGGACCTCGGCATAGTCACTTCTTACCGAATACTTGACTCCGTAATCCAGCACTGAGAAAACAAGACATACATTAACCGAATCTACCGACAGGAAAAAGTCACTTATAAGTCCGAGGATATTGGGGTCGCAGGGCTGTGCCTCCAGGATCGCATAATTGTGATCCTGATGATATTCGACTCCCAGAAGAGCGATGCCTGCGATCTTGGCTTCCTCAAGGGAAATGTTCATTCCGTTAAGTCTGCGAAGGAGAGCCTGATCAACGAAGATCTCTTCCAGCATATCCTTGTCGAGGGGATGGAATAATTCGGAAAGAGAATTCGTATCCGTAAACAGACCGTAGTACATTGCCGAAGAGACATCGGGACCGGGCTGATATTTTTCTTTTTTCATCATGTCCCAGATAACGGTGCAGCAGCATCCGATACCGGATCTGATCTCGCAGAGCTTGGGGAGCTTTTTTCCCGGTGCGACCTGATGATGATCGATGATAGCTATCTCTTTGGCATCAAACATGGTTACATTACTTTCGCCGTACTGACAGTCGCAGGTAAGCAAAAGGTCGGGATTACCGATGTTTGAAGGTTCATATTCAATGGGGATCTTGAGTGTTTCGATCAGAAACTCAAGATTTGATTTGGAGATTGTCTTTTTGCCTGAATAAATGAAACGTACATTTTTACCTTTTTCCTGAAAATAGGAATAGAGAGCGAAACCCGATCCGATGGCATCTGCATCGGGGTTGTCGTGACACTGTATGACTATGGTGTCAAACTTAAGCAGATCCGACAGTTTCATTTTACGGTCTCCTTTTCATATGATAAAATGCAGTTACTTCTGTTATTATACAATACATGCAGGTTATGAGAAAGCGGTGATTGTTATGAATATCCTTGTTCTGGGCGGAAGTTATTTCCTAGGATACAGATTCGTAAATCTCGCGGTTAACGAAGGACATAAGGTTACGGTTTTTAATCGTGGGACCAGACCTCTTAATATGGAAGGAGTCACCGAGATAAGAGGTGACAGAAGCTCGCCGGAAGATCTTTCGAAGATAGACGGTGAGTATGAAGCTACGGTTGATTTCTGCGCCTACGAAAAAGGCGATATCCGCAGGGTTAAGGATTTGCTCGGAGACAGAACCGGAAGATATGTATTCATAAGCACTGTGGATGTATACGAAAGAGGCACCGGGAAGGTGCTTGATGAGAATGCCGCATTTGAAACCAGAGATTTTGGCGGAGAAGCCGGTGCATATATATTGGGAAAAGTATCTCTGGAAAAGGAGATCGAAGAGTATCCCGACAGATGCGTGCTCAGACCTTCTATAATATATGGTCCCGGGAATTATGCTCCCAGGGAGAATATATACTTTAAATGGATAAGTGCCGCAGGGCAGATCCTGGAGCCGAAGCCCTCGGACGGATTCTTCCAGATGGTAAGCGTATCCGATGCGGCAAAGGCAGCGCTTAAGGCATGTTCTTTCGAAGATTTGAGCGGAAAGGCATATAACGTAACATCTTCCGTCACATATACTTATGAAGATTTTACGAACATTCTTAAAGAAGTAACGGGAACGGATTTTGAAGTCATAAGCGTAACTCCCGAGGAAGCGTTTATGCAGCAGGTTCCTTTTCCGTACCCCATCGTAAAAGCAGAGTCGGAAAAATATGACGGAAGCGCCCTTGAAAAGATGGGTTTTAAATATACAGATATTAAAGAAGGCATGAAAGAAGCCTGGGAGAATTATGTACATAGCAAGTAATTGGAAAGATTATGAAGTGCTTGATACCGGGAATGGTGAAAAGCTTGAAAGGTGGGGGGATTATATCCTCGTAAGACCTGATCCTCAGGTCATCTGGAAGTGCGACCACAAACATCCCGGCTGGAAAAATAATGACGGACATTACCACAGATCGTCGAAGGGTGGCGGTGAATGGGAGTTCAAAGGTCTTCCCAATGAGTGGAGTATTTCATATGACCTTAAGAGTATCGATGAGAAGCTGTCTTTTAATCTCAAGCCTTTTGCCTTTAAACATACCGGGGTTTTTCCCGAGCAGGCGGCCAACTGGGAATGGACTTCTTCTATAATAAAGAAGGAAGCGGACAAAAGAGGAGAGGGTGATCCTGTCAAGGTACTCAACCTTTTTGCATACACCGGCGGTGCCACCATGGCGGCACTTGCTGCCGGAGCGAGCGTTGCTCATGTTGATGCTTCCAAAGGCATGGTGGGCTGGGCCAAGGAAAATGCCGTATCGAGCGGCCTCTCGGACAGACCCGTAAGATGGCTTGTGGACGACTGCGGCAAATTCGTGGAGCGTGAGATAAGACGCGGCAATAAATACGACGGAATAATCATGGATCCTCCGTCATACGGAAGAGGACCCAAGGGTGAAATATGGAAGATAGAGGAAAGCATATGGCCTTTCCTTGAAAACTGTGTTCAGCTTCTTTCGGACAGACCTCTTTTCTTCCTAATAAATTCATACACAACAGGACTTCAGGCGGGCGTGCTGGATCATATGATGGGCAAGCTCATAACTCCGAAGTTCGGAGGGAAGTGTGAATCCGATGAAGTGGGACTTCCCGTATCCGGAACGGATCTGGTTCTTCCCTGCGGAGCCAGCGGAAGATGGGAAGCCTGACCGGGGTTGTGGCAGCAGGCGTAAACGACCACTATATATAGCATCTTTTTAATGCGAAAAAAATTTACTGAAAAAATTTGAAAATTTTTGTTGCATTTATTACAAAAGGTGTGTATGATATCAAATGCTGTGACGTGATAGCTGTGAAGCGTGAGGTTGCAGGTAAGGAAATATCCGAACCTGGTTTTTCCGCGGAGCGAATGTCAAGTTACAAAACTGACGACAAGTCACTGTACCATTACAGTCTGCCTCAGGCAGAAACGACGTGTGGCCTGCAAAGGAACCGGGGCCAAGGTTTCGTCCGCGTTAGCGGGTAGGAAACACACGGGCAAGTGTACAGTCACCGCTTGTCGCAAGATTGCGGGATAACTTCTAATAAAAGGAGATCCTGCGAAATCGCGAAAAGGAGGCGACTTTTTTTATGGCAAAATCAGTAATGAGAATTACACTTAAGGCTTATGAGCACGAACTCGTTGATGCATCAGCAGCAAAGATCATCGAGACTGCTAAGAAGAACGGCTCTAAGGTTTCAGGACCTGTGCCCCTTCCTACCAAGAAAGAGGTAGTTACCATTCTTCGTGCAACTCATAAGTATAAGGATTCCAGAGAGCAGTTCGAGCAGAGAACCCACAAGAGACTTATCGACATTTCCGCTCCTACTCCCGGTACCATCGAGTCCTTACAGCGCCTTGAGATGCCTGCCGGTGTCTTCATCGATCTCAAGATGCTCAACAAATAAGGCAAGTAACGAAAACAATCTCTACTATACACGAACGCGTAAGCGGTCCAATATGTAGACAATTATGTGCCATAAGGCCCGGGCACTGATTAAGAGAGGAAAAGGAAATGAAAAAGGCAATACTTACAACAAAGGTCGGAATGACTCAGATCTTTGCAGATAACGGAGAGCTTATCCCCGTTACCGTACTTCAGGCAGGTCCCTGCGTAGTAACTCAGGTTAAGACTGCAGAGAACGACGGCTATGAAGCAGTCCAGGTCGGCTTTGTCGATATGAAAGACAAGGTTGTTGAGAAGGACGGCAAGGGCGATAAGAAGATCGCACACAGAAACGGTGCAACCAAGGCTGAAGCAGGACATTTCAAGAAGGCCGGCACCACTTCCAAGAGATACGTCAGAGAGTTCCGTTTTGAGAACAGCGCTGAATACAATGTAGGCGATGAGATCAAGGCTGACATCTTCGCAAACGGAGATCACATCGACGCATCTGCGATCACCAAGGGAAAAGGCTTCCAGGGTGCAGTCAAGAGACTCGGCCAGCACAGAGGACCCATGAAGCACGGTTCCAAGTTCCACAGACATCAGGGATCAAACGGCGCTTGTTCATCCCCTTCAAGAGTATTCAAGGGAAAGGGAATGCCCGGACACATGGGAAGCGTCAATGCAACAGTACAGAACCTCGAGATAGTCAGAGTTGATGCTGAGAAGAATCTCATTCTTGTAAAGGGCGCAGTACCCGGTGCTAAGAATGCTCTCGTCACCATCAAAGAGACTACCATCGCAGAAGTTTGATCGCGGCGAAAGGAGGACAGATAGAAATGGCAAAAGTATCCGTATACAATATGGAAGGCAAGGAAGTCGGTACCACCGAGCTTAGCGATTCAATCTTCGGAGTTGAAGTTAACGAGCATCTCGTACACATGGCTGTACTTCAGCAGCTTGCCAATAACAGACAGGGAACACAGAAGGCTAAGACCCGTTCTGAAGTATCAGGCGGCGGACGTAAGCCTTGGAGACAGAAGGGAACCGGTCATGCAAGACAGGGATCCATCAGAGCTCCTCAGTGGACCGGCGGCGGCGTAGTATTCGCTCCCACCCCCAGAGATTATTCCTTCAAGCTCAACAAGAAGGAGAAGCAGGCAGCTCTTAAGAGCGTGCTTACCGATAAGGTTCAGAACGATGCACTCGTAGTTGTAGATGAGCTCAAGCTTGATGAGATCGCTACCAAAGAGTTCGCAAAGGTTATGAAGAACCTCAACGTAGAGAACGGACTTGTAGTTCTCGCAGACAATGACCAGAATGTAGTGCTCAGTGCCAGAAATATGGCAGAGGTAAACACCGAGGTTGTAAACGCAATCAACGTATACGACATCCTTTCAGCAGGAAAACTCGTACTTACCAAAGATGCACTTACCAAGATCGAGGAGGTGTACGCATAATGGCTGACATTAAGTTTTACGATGTGATCCTTAAGCCTGTGATCACCGAGAAGAGCATGAGCGGAATGGCCGAGAAGAAGTACACATTCCTCGTACATCCCGAATCAAACAAGAGCCAGATCAAGGAAGCTGTCGAGAAGATGTTCGACGGCGCTAAGGTCAAGAGAGTCAACACCATCAACCTTGATGGAAAGACCAAGAGAAGAGGCCGCACCGTTGGTGAGACCGCTAAGACCAAGAAAGCAATCGTATGGCTCACTGATGACAGCAAGGACATCGAGATCTACAGCGGATTATAATTCGTCCTTGAAGAGTATACAGGCAGCGTGACAACCCAAACGAATATACGCAGTCTGTGCAAACGGACCAAGGTCCGGATAGTTTAGAAAAAGGAGAACTGAAAAATGGGTATTAAGACTTACAAGCCCTATACAGCGTCCAGAAGAAACATGACAGGTTCTGACTTCGCTGAAGTTACCAAGAAGACTCCCGAGAAGAGCCTCATCAGCAACAAGAAGAAGAACGCAGGACGTAACAGCCAGGGTAAGATCACCGTTCGTCACAAGGGCGGCGGAAATAAAGTAAAGTATAGACAGATCGATTTCAGAAGACTTAAGGATGATATTCCTGCAAGAGTAATCGGAATCGAGTATGATCCCAACAGAACCGCAAATATCGCGCTTATCTGCTATGAGGACGGAGAGAAGGCATACATCCTTGCTCCTCAGGGACTTACAGACGGTATGAAGGTTATGAGCGGCGCTAACGCCGAGGTAAGAGTAGGTAACTGCCTTCCTCTCGAGCTCGTACCCGTAGGTACCATGGTTCACAACATTGAGCTCTATCCCGGCAAGGGCGGACAGATGGTCCGCAGTGCAGGTACCGGAGCACAGCTCGTAGCAAAAGAAGGAAAGTACGCAACCTTGAGACTTCCTTCAGGCGAGATGAGAATGGTTCCCATCAATTGCAGAGCAACAATCGGAATCATCGGAAATGTAGATCACAATCTTGTTAAACTCGGAAAAGCCGGACGTAAGCGCCATATGGGCATCCGTCCTACCGTAAGAGGATCAGTCATGAACCCCAACGATCATCCTCACGGCGGTGGTGAAGGTAAGACCGGAATCGGTCGTCCCGGACCCAGCACCCCTTGGGGCAAGCCTGCTCTTGGTCTCAAGACCAGAAAGAAGAAGAAGGCTTCCAACAAGTTGATCGTCAGAAGACGTGACGGCAAGACACTTAAGTAAGGTAGGAGGATAAAATGGGCAGATCATTAAAAAAAGGACCTTTCGCAGACGCAAGCCTGCTCAAGAAGGTGGACGCAATGAATGAGTCGGGAAACAAGTCAGTTATCAAGACTTGGTCCCGCAGATCCACGATTTTCCCTTCTTTTGTCGGACATACGATCGCCGTACACGACGGACGTAAGCATGTTCCCGTATATATCACTGAGGACATGGTCGGACACAAGCTCGGCGAGTTCGTGGCAACACGTACATACAGAGGCCACGCGGGCGATGCTAAGAAAACATCCGCATCATAAGCCCCGCTTACTGTTTTGAAAGGAGTAAACATCTATGGCTAAAGGACATAGATCTCAAATTAAGAGAGAGAGAAACGAGCAGAAGGATTTAAGACCTTCAGCAAAGCTTTCTTACGCTCGCATTTCAGTACAGAAGGCATGCTTCGTGCTTGATGCGATCCGCGGAAAGGATGTACAGACCGCTATGGCTATTCTGGAGTACAACCCCAGATATGGTTCACAGATTATTAAAAAGCTTCTTGCTTCAGCAATCGCCAATGCAGAGAACAACCAGGGACTCAATCCCGAGAACCTCTATGTTGCTGAATGCTTCGCCAACCAGGGACCTACCATGAAGAGAGTAAGACCCAGGGCACAGGGCAGAGCTTACAGAATCCTTAAGAGGATGAGCAACATTACAATCGTGCTTGACGAGAAGAAATAAGGAAAGGAGCTTATAAAGCAAAATGGGACAGAAAGTTAATCCTCATGGACTTAGAGTCGGCGTTATTAAAGACTGGGATTCAAGATGGTATGCATCCGATGCTGATTTCTCAGATTATCTCGTCGAAGATTACAATATTCGTAAGTATCTCAAGAAGAAGCTTGCTTCCGCAGGAGTTTCCAAGATTGAGATCGAGCGTGCTTCCGATCGTATCAGAGTAATCGTTTTCACCGCAAAGCCCGGTGTTATCATCGGTAAGGGCGGAGCTGAGATCGATAAGACTCGTGCTGAGATCGAGAAGATGACCGGCAAGAAGGTTAAGATGGATATCACCGAGATCAAGCGCCCCGATCGTGATGCTCAGCTTGTAGCAGAGAACATCGCTCAGCAGCTTGAGAACCGTGTATCTTATCGTCGTGCTATGAAGTCCTGCATGGGCAGAACCATGAAGGCAGGCGCTCTCGGAATCAAGGCTTCCTGCGCAGGAAGACTTGGCGGAGCAGATATCGCTCGTACCGAGTTCTACAGCGAGGGAACCATTCCCCTTCAGACTCTCAGAGCTGATATCGACTATGGATTTGCAGAAGCCGATACTACTTACGGAAAAGTAGGAGTAAAGGTATGGATTTATAAGGGTGAAGTACTTCCCGTTAAGGGAAACGCTAACTCGGAAGGGAGCGAAGCATAATGTTAATGCCTAAGAGAGTCAAGCACCGCAAGCAGTTCCGCGGTAGCATGGCAGGAAAGATTTCCAGAGGAAACAAGGTAGCATACGGTGAGTTTGGTCTTGCAGCTACCGAGCCTTGTTGGATAAAGTCAAATCAGATCGAAGCAGCCCGTGTCGCTCTCACCAGATATACAAAGCGTGAAGGACAGGTCTGGATCAAGATCTTCCCTGATAAGCCTGTTACGGCTAAGCCCGCTGAAACCAGAATGGGTTCAGGAAAAGGAACCGTTGAGTATTGGGTAGCAGTTGTTAAGCCCGGAAGAGTATTGTTCGAGATCGGCGGAGTATCTGAGGCAGCAGCCAGAGAAGCACTCAGACTCGCATCTCAGAAGCTTCCTTGCAAGTGCAAGATCGTCACCAAGGAGCAGGAAGGCGGTGAGCAGTAATGAAATCAGCAAAGTTTAATGAAGAACTTCAGGCAAAGAGCGTTGAAGCCCTTAAGCAGGAGCTCACGGATGCCAAAAAGGAACTGTTCAACCTGAGATTCCAGAATGCAACCAACCAGCTTGACAACACAGCCAGAATAACGGAAGTAAGAAAGAATATCGCACGTATTCAGACCGCACTTACCGCTAAGGCTAATGCTTAATGAAAGGACAACGGCAGTGGAAGAAAGAAATTTGCGCAAGGTAAGAACCGGTAAGGTTACCAGTGACAAAATGGACAAAACGATCGTAGTTGCCATTGAGGAGCGCGTTAATCATCCTCTTTACAACAAGGTCGTTAAGAGAACATATAAGCTCAAGGCTCATGACGAGAACAATGAGTGCAAGGTAGGAGATACCGTTCGCGTTATGGAGACAAGACCCCTTTCCAAAGATAAGAGATGGAGACTGGTCGAGATCGTAGAGAGAGCAAAGTAAGGAGGAAGCTATGGTACAGCAGGAAACAAGACTTAAGGTAGCTGACAATACCGGTGCCAAGGAACTTCTTTGCATCCGCGTAATGGGCGGCTCTACCAGAAGATATGCCAACATCGGCGATATCATCGTTGCTTCCGTTAAGGACGCAACACCCGGAGGCGTTGTTAAAAAGGGTGATGTAGTTAAGGCAGTTGTAGTTCGTACCGTTAAAGGCGCTCGCCGTAAGGACGGTTCCTACATCAAGTTTGATGAGAACGCAGCCGTAATCATCAAGGAAGACAAGACTCCCACAGGAACCCGTATTTTCGGACCGGTAGCAAGAGAGCTTCGTGAGAAGAAGTTCATGAAGATCGTTTCACTTGCTCCCGAAGTATTATAAGGAGGGCCTCAAGAATGCTTAAAGTTAAAAAGGGTGATACCGTAGAGATCATCGCAGGCAAAGATAAGGGCCAGCAGGGCAAGATCAAGTCTGTCGACGTTAAGAACGGCAGAGTTATCGTAGAAGGACTCAACATGGTAACAAAGCATGCTAAGCCTTCACAGAGCAATCCCAATGGCGGCATCAGTGAAATGGAAGCTCCCATTGATATATCCAACGTCATGCTCGTCGTTGACGGCAAGAAGACCCGTGTTGGTTTTCAGGTAGAGACTAACGATCAGGGCAAAGTTGTAAAGAAGTCCAGAGTTGCAAAATCTACCGGCAAAGTTATCGATGTAGTATTCGATAAGACCAAATAACGGGAAGGAGGAAACATTAAGTGAGCAGACTTAAGGATCAGTATAAAGCAGAGATCGTTCCCGCACTCACCAAGAAGTTCGGCTATGAGAACGTAATGCAGGTTCCCAAGCTCGACAAGATCGTCATCAACATGGGTGTCGGCGAGGCTAAGGAGAATCCCAAGGCCCTTGAGAGCGCAGTAGCAGATCTCGAGACTATAACCGGACAGAAGGCAGTTCTTACCAAGGCTAAGAACTCAATCGCAAACTTCAAGATCCGTGAGGGTATGAACATCGGATGTAAGGTTACCCTTCGTGGCGAGAAGATGTATGAGTTCCTTGACAGACTTGTAAATCTTGCTCTTCCTCGTGTCCGTGACTTCAGAGGAATCAACCCCAACAGCTTCGACGGCAGAGGCAACTATGCACTCGGCATCAAGGAGCAGTTCATTTTCCCCGAGATCGAGTTCGATAAGATCGACAAGGTTCGCGGAATGGACATCATCTTCGTAACAACGGCAAAGACAGACGAAGAGGCCAGAGAGCTTCTCACCCTGTTTAATATGCCTTTTGCTAAATAATAGGGAGGAAAAGTTTAAATGGCTAAATTATCCATGAAGGTCAAACAGCAGCGCAAGCCTAAGTTCTCTACCCAGGCTTACACCCGTTGCAAGATTTGCGGCCGTCCTCACTCCGTACTTAAGAAGTATGGCATCTGCAGAGTTTGCTTCCGTGAGCTCGCTTACAAGGGCGAGATTCCCGGAGTCAAGAAGGCATCTTGGTAAAGGAGGAAAAGCGCAATGACAATGAGTGATCCTATTGCAGATATGCTTACAAGAATCCGTAATGCTAACACTGCAAAGCATGATACAGTAGATATCCCCAGCTCTCGCATGAAGCTGGCTATAGCAGACATCCTCGTTGATGAGGGATATGTCGCTAAGTACGAGATGGTTGACAACGGTTCTTTCAAAGATATCCGTATCTTCCTGAAGTACAATAACAACAAGAACGAGAGAGTCATCTCCGGAATCAAGAGAATCTCCAAGCCCGGCCTTAGAGTATATGCCGGCGGAGATGAGCTTCCCAAGGTTCTCGGCGGACTCGGAACCGCAATCATCTCTACCAACCAGGGTGTGCTTACCGACAAGCAGGCTCGTGAGAAGAAGATCGGCGGCGAAGTTCTTGCTTTCATTTGGTAATCGTTAATTCATATATTTCAAGGAGGTACGGGCATTATGTCACGAATCGGTAAAATGCCAATCGCTGTCCCTGCGGGAGTAACCGTAGAGGTAGCAGAAAATAATAAAGTGACTGTTAAAGGCCCCAAGGGAACTCTCGAGAGAGTATTTCCCGCGGAGATGAAGATCGAGCAGGAGAACGGTGAGATCACCGTTTCCAGACCTAACGATCTTAAGAAGAACAGATCCCTTCACGGCCTTTCAAGAACTCTTCTCAACAACATGATCGTTGGTGTAACCGACGGTTTCGAGAAGAAGCTTGAGATCAACGGTGTAGGTTACAGAGCAGCTAAGCAGGGTAAGAAGCTTACCCTCAACCTCGGATATTCACATCCCGTTGAGATGGAAGATCCCGAAGGAATCGAAACTGTAGTTGAAGGTCAGAACGTCATCATCGTTAAGGGCATCGACAAGGAGAAGGTCGGACAGTTCGCTGCCGAGATCCGCTCCAAGAGAGCTCCCGAACCTTACAAGGGCAAGGGAATCAAGTATGCTGACGAGACTATCCGCCGCAAGGTTGGTAAGACCGGTAAGAAGTAATCGATAAGGAGAGTATGAAGATATGGTTAATAAGGTATCAAGATCAGAAGTTCGTGCCAAGAAGCATATGAGAATACGTAACCGCTTCAGCGGCACTGCCGAAAGACCTCGTCTTGCGGTATTCAGAAGTAACAATCACATGTATGCTCAGATTATCGATGACGTTGAAGGAAAGACTCTTGTAGCAGCTTCCACCAACGAGAAGGAAGTTAAGGCTGAGCTTTCAAAGACAAACAATGTTGAAGCAGCAGCATACGTTGGCACTGTAATTGCAAAGCGTGCACTCGAGAAGGGAATCAAGACGGTTGTCTTCGACAGAGGCGGTTTTATCTACATGGGTAAAGTCGCAGCATTAGCTGAGGCAGCCAGAGAAGCTGGCCTGGAATTCTAGGAAAGGAAGAGGAATCACATGAAACGTACAATCGTAGATGCAAGCCAGTTGGAATTAGAAGATAAGGTTGTTACTATTAAGAGAGTTACCAAGGTTGTTAAAGGTGGTAGCAATTCTCGTTTTACCGCACTTGTTGTAGTTGGTGATAAGAATGGTCACGTTGGAGTAGGCCTTGGAAAGGCTAAGGAAGTTCCCGAAGCTATCCGTAAGGGCAAGGAAGATGCTATCAAGCACGTTGTTGAGATCGCACTTGATGAGAACAACTCCATCACTCATGATTTCATCGGACAGTATGGTTCATCAAACGTTCTCCTTAAGAGAGCACCTGAAGGAACCGGTATCATCGCCGGCGGTCCCGCTCGTATCGTTTGTGAACTTGCAGGTATCAAGAACATCCGTACTAAGTCTCTTGGCTCTAACAACAAGCAGAACGTTGTTCTTGCAACCCTTACCGGACTTTCTGAGCTTAAGCGCCCTGAAGAGGTAGCTAAGAAGCGTAACAAGTCCGTTGAGGAAGTTCAGGCATAAGGAGGAG
>JAEEGK010016585.1_pt1 | contig 16171 bp, 10 predicted proteins | sample 8958771 | NCBI WGS metagenome assembly JAEEGK01 (sample SAMN16246547, study PRJNA631951) | gut metagenome | biome: gut microbiome; feature: rumen; material: SC-attached | host: Bos | place: Iran: Karaj | collected 2018-10
ATTTGTAGAAACTTACATTGGCATACCAAATATTACTTTTGATTACCATTTAGTTGTGAATACTCCGTCTGGCAGTCAAAGACCGGACAGGCCTTGTGGACATTGGGGAGGTCGCGGTGACCGACAATCTTGGCCTGAGGGTAGCTCTCTTTCAGGCTCCTGAGTAGGAACCAAAGGGCAGCCTTCTGCTCGGGTGTGCGGGTGTCGGCTTCGCGTCCCTTGTCATCCAAACCGCCTATGTAGCAGACGCCGATGGCATGTTCGTTGTAGTGCCTGACATGGGCTCCGGCCTTGCTCTCAGGACGTCCTGCCTGGATGGTGCCATCCTGCAGGACCACCCAGTGGTAGCCGCAGCAGGCCCATCCCTTGGCACGGTGACAATGGTCGAGGTCGGCGACGGTCCACTTCTGACTCTTACGGGTGGCGGAACAGTGGACCACGATGTACAGCACCTCCTTCATGGGTTTCATCTCTTTCATGGGGCTTAGAACATTGACGTTACACAACTGGTTGCGATGGCTGAGCCAGCGAGGGTGGCAAACAGCATCGAGAGGAACTTGAATACAGCTTTCCAGGGAATTTGTTTCATGATTTTGTTCATACGGTTGATAAATTGATAGTTCTTTGCAAGCAAAGCGGCGCAAGCGCCGAGCGGAGAATTGTCACACAGATTTCACAGACAGATTAACAGGATAAAGACAGACGAAGACTCACACAGATCTTAACCATCTATGGGAAAAAGCCTCACCCCTAACCCCTCCCCTAAAGGGAGAGGGGAATGAAGGGAAGGGGGATCTGTGAGATCTGTGAGATCTGTGTGACCTTAGAAATATTCGTGTAATTCGAGTAATTAGTGTTCGTGAAAAAATAATCTGTGAGATCTGTGAGATCTGTGTGACTTTAGAAAAATTCGTGTAATTCGTGTAATTCGTGTTCGTTTAATCAATCTGTGAAATCTGTGTGACAATAAATCAAGGATCGCGGTGAGAGAAGGAATGTGAGTGCAGAGCGCGTTCATGAGAGATGTAAGAGTCTGATGTAAGAGATCATAGGATAATGATTGCTCTTCGGGTGTCTCATCGCTGATCCTCCAGGACACTCAGGTCAGGTCAGTTCATAGTGCATAGTGCATAATTCATAGTTCTTGCAAAGCAAGCGACCAAGGTCGAGTGCATAGTGCAGAGTGCTTACAGGCAAGGGACTATGGATTAGTCGCCGTCGTTGGCCTGGTTGTCAGGACCATCGTCGGGAGGCGTGGTGCCACCACCGTCATCCGTGCCCTCAGTGTGGTTGCTGGTCTTTGAGAACACCATGTCCTTGACGTTGAGGAAAGAGGCCTTCTTCTTCAGCATCTTCGAAGAGAGGTTGTTCACGTCGGTGCGAGAGGGGGCGAAGCAGAGGTACAGACCCTGGATGTTGATGCCGAGGTTGAAGTCCTCCTCCTTTTCGGTACCGGTGGACCGGACGGAGAGGTAGAACACACCGAGCTCACCGAACTGGACCTTCTTACCCTCGAGGAGCTGCTCGAGCATACAGTTCTGAAGCTTGTTGGCAACGCCCAGGCAGACATCCTCGCCATAGACAGAGTTGTGCTCGGACATGTGCTTGCAGAGCTCCTGGTAGGTCATGGTCTTCGTGGTGGCGACACGGCCGTACCACTTGCCGAAGGACTTGCTGTCCTTGATCTTGTTCTGGGTTACTTTAATGAATACAGGCATAAATGAAAAGTTAAGAGTTAAGAATTAAGTTGTCAAGAGTCTCTATGACAATGCAAAGGTACAACATCGCCGAAAGCCGTTGGCGGGATATGGCGGGATAATGTCTCACCACCGGTAACTTTCCTCAAAAGGTGACAGTGAACCTGTGTCACCATGGAACACGCCCAGAGTTTAAGCTGCTTTTGAAGGGATGTACCACCTTTCTTAAACTATAGGACAAGTTCTTTTGTTTTTTCATTTGGTTGAATAATTCGTTAAATATTGATATTTTATGCTCAATATATTGTGGCGAAAATAAGTAAGCGTTTTACATCCTTTGCCTTGTCCGCCTGGATGAATCGAGAAGATATTTCTAAGAACTGAATGAACATATCATGGAGAATCTCGTGGGGTGTTATTTCACATAATTCTGATATATGATTCATATCTTAAACAGGTCATCCATGGTCACTTCGTTCTGGATCATGTTATAGTTATTGTTGTGGGCAACACCATTCGTTGTAACCATGATGAGGTGTAGTGTGCGCTTGTCTTTTGACAGTTCCTGATATGCTTCAATCTTGTTTTGAAGGTTCGTTGCGTAATCTCTGTCGATGGTGAAGACATTAGTAGAATGCTTCATCTCGCATAGGTCTGTAAATCCATCTGCACGTTGCATCACAAGGTCAATCTGTGCTCCTCGTCTTTCCTCTGTACCACGCGAGAACCAGGAGCAAACGTTTGTCTGTACACCGGCGATGCCAAGTGCAGCCTTAATCTGCGGAACGTGCTGAAGGCATACCCGTTCAAAGGCGTGTCCCTTCCAAGCATTATGGGATGTTGACGTGAAGGTGTTGGCCCAATAATGCTCGTCGCTGAAGGCGTTCTTCTTGATGCAGAGATAGTAAAAGAGGGTATAGTTGTCGATTAGCTGATAAAGTGCGTTTGTCTCAGCTGTATCGGCAGAAGCAAAGCGGCGGATGAAGCCACTCTCTTCCAACTCTTCCAATATTGTGGAGAAAGTGCCACCGTCTGAGAGCTTGCTTTCACGTAGTATGTCCTCCCTGGTCATTCCAGTCTTCCGGCCATCGCTCAGACATCCGATTACCTTGAGGTAATTCTCTGGGCGTTTGAATAGGGTGGCATATAGTGCCTCGAACTCATCACGTAGTTGGGCTGTTTCCGTGAAGAAAAGCTGGTCTACATTTTGTGCAACGCTTAGTCCCTTCTTCAGGAAACTCCAGTAGTAAGGTATGCCACCAAGAATCATGTAGAGTTCCAGAACGTCTTTTCTGCCGAGTGCAAGATTGGCGCTTTGGGCAAAGAGTTCGCACTCGCGGAGAGTGAAGGGAACGAGTTTTATACGGTTGGTCAGCCTTCCGCGAAGACCGCCCTTGTCCTTCAAGAGCTTCTTGCTGATCCATGAGGTAGCACTACCGCATACTAAGAGTACGATGTCCTTTTCCCGTCGTGCCGTTGCCCATCCGTTCCAGAAGTTCTCCAGGGCACCGATAAGGTTTCCCTTAGGCGTGTCCATCCACGGAAGCTCGTCGATAAAAAGAATCTTCTTGCCAGCCGGAGCGTTGTTGATGAGTTGCTTCAGCAGCTCGAAGGCTTCAATCCATGTTTTGGGTATGGCGCACTTTGTCATGCCTGCCGCCACCAGAGAGTTTCGGAATGCCGTCAGTTGCTGGCGAAGCGTTCCTTTTGCAACTCCTGTGTGTTGAAAGCAGAAGTTGTAGTTGAAAGTTTCTCTGATGAGATATGTCTTACCCACACGCCGTCTGCCATAGACGGCACAAAACTGCGATTCCTCTTTGTCAAGAAGCTCCAACAGTTCACGTTGTTCCTTTTCACGTCCGATAATCATGATGACATTTGTTTTATTTAAATCCGCTGCAAATATAGCAAAAAAGTTTCTATAGCCAGCGGAAAAGTGTGTTTTTTCTTATATTTCCGCTGAAAATAGAGTATTTTTAACATAATTCAAAATTAAAGAAGGCCAATGATAGTCTGTCCACCCATTCGCTTTCAGTACCAATCTTGGTGACAGGCGGGTATTTCCATGCCTCAATGATGATATTGCCGTCGAACTCATTAGGACGTACCAAGGTTCCAGAATTCCTGAAGTCACGGAGCTGTTTGACAGTCATCATGATGATCCTTTCCGGGTCAGGGTTGAGCCATGTATAATGTGCCAGGGCATTGATGCCACATGCAGGGTAGTGTTCATCTGAAAGCAGGTTATCACAGAAGATGCGTTCTTCAACAGGATTGATGAGGACGGATTGAGCCTGTTCCCACAGATCTCACAGATTAATTAAACGAACACTAATCACACTAATAACACGAATTTTTTCTAAGGTCACACAGATCTCACAGATCTCACAGATTATTTTTTCACGAACACGAATCTCACGAATTACACGAATCTCACGAGACATGTCGAAGACCCACGAGTGCTCGCAGTAATTACACGAATTTTTCTAAGGTCACACAGATCCCACAGATCTCACAGATTATTTTTTCACGAACACGAATTACACGAATTACACGAATTTTTCTAAAGTCACACAGATCTCACAGATCTTACAGATTAATTAAACGAACACGAATCTCACGAATTACACGAATTTTTCTAAAGTCACACAGATCTCACAGATCTCACAGATTATACTATTCCAAGTGAATATCCCATAGATGGTTAAGATCTGTGTGAGTCTTTTTTCCCTTCCCTTTAGGAAAGGCTACGGGTAGGCAGGCATCACTTGGGAATGAGGGGTTAGGGGTGAGGCTGAATATCCCATAGATGGTTAAGATCTGTGTGAGATTATAATTCGTGTAATTACTGCGAGCACTCGTGGGTCTTTGACAAATCTCGTGTTCGTAAAAATATGTCCGTACAGTCCGTGTAATTCCGATGCATAAAAAATTCGTGTAATTCGAGTTATTCGTGTTCGCTAAAATCAATCTGTGTGACATGTGTGACTTTAGATAATTCGTGCAATTCGAGTTATTCGTGTTCGTTAAAATCAATCTGTGTGACATGTGTGTCTTTAGATAATTCGTGCAATTCGTGTAATTCGTGTTCGTAAAAATCAATCTGTGGGATCTATGAGATCTGTGTGAGATTATAATTCGAGTAATTAGTGGTCGTTAAGATCAATCCGTGTAACGGAAAGAATCAGTAGTCCGGTGGGATTTGTGTCACCTGTACCCACCTGCCATCAAAGAAGGTGGTGCTTTGGAGTTCTTTTACCAGATTCCTATAGACAGGACTCTTCTTGATCACTTCCTTGTCCTGCATGTCTTCGGGCAGGTCGATGCAGTAGTCTTCACAGACATACTTCACTGCCTGAGGAGGCAGCAGACGGGCATTGGACGGAATACCCATGGCCTCGAGGATGTGACGACGTGAAGCGATATAACGGCAGAATGTCCTCTCTGAGACTCCTGCCAGACGAGCAAGTTCTTTCTTGCTGATGAAACGGTGTTTGTCGTAATAGTTTATCATATCATCGATATTCTAATTTGTGTTGAATAGTGCCACTTTCCACACTGAATAGTGGCACTTTCCACCTTGAATAGTGGCTCTATTTGTAATTGATCATGATGTCACACATAATAACTGGGGAAAGACATAATAACAGACAGGACTGGCATTTCTGACCACTGATTACGCTCATTTCACTAATTTTCAATGCAACACATGAACCGATTTCTTTATCAACATCTAAAAACATGGAAAACACAAAAGAATTAGAGTCTTTCGGGTTTTTCGATGTAAATAAAAGAGACAGGGATGTTGGTCGGACTGCGTCCTCAAAGACAAGCAGGGCTTTTTATCATGTCTTGGATATAATTTTCTTGTAATTTTGAGCGGAGCGACCAGTATCCGGCGAAAGAATCCGTACATGCTGTGGAATCTGCGTGAAAGCGGAATCATCATCATCAATAGCGAGTTTTTAAAATTTCTTTGTAATTGGTTGATATTTAATATATTAGAACGGTAAGAGTGAGAGGGTGAGAGGTTGTGGAGTAAACTTTTCTATACGCGCGAGGGTTATTCTCGAGAATAATATATTCTCTTATAGGAAAGTTTGCACATATTGCTATCACCCTATCACTCTCGGGCTTCAGAAGGGTAGCTCAAGTTGCTCTGAGTCAGATGGTTGCGGATTTTTTGATTCATCTGTTTTGAATTCTTCATCCAAAGTGATATACATTTGTTGCTGATCGTAGGGAATCTCAACGACCTTATAGTAGTCACCGGAATTCCTGTGGATGAACTTGTAACCCCTCTTGTGCATCAGCTTACCGATCTTCTGGACCATCGACGTCGTGGGTACCTTGCCGGTCAGGATCTGCAGGGCAATCATCGATGCACTCATCAGCTTATAGGCCTCGTTCCTCTGGGGCTTACGGTAACGGGTGTCAATCATCTGCTCCTCGAACGAGGTGACCTTGAAGAGACTGTTCATCTGTTCGATGAGGGTCTCTTCCTCTTTGTCGAAGTAAAAACGGAAGCCCGTCTGGTACTCATGGCGCAGCTGCGCATAGAACTGCTCGTAGTCGAGGTTCCACTCGCGGGGATTGTCGATGCGGTTCACCAGATGGCAGAGCCAACGGCGGCTGCCTGTCAGGTCGGTCAGGATACGCTGCTCGTTGCCTGAGGCGCAGAAGGAGGCCAGCCGTGCCCAGGTCTCACGGAACTTGGCATACGGACGCCGTTCCTTCACCTGGTCGGACGTGACCATGCCTTTCAGCTTCGCCAGCTCCTTGCCCTCGATGGCATCTACCTCCTCAATCTCCACCAGGCAGTTCTCTGCCATGATCAGATGATTGTCCTTGCCGGCAAACGAGTTGTCGGTATTCTCAATGAAATAGCCGTGGAGTGGGGGAGGCAGGATATGCCGGAAGAAGGTGGTCTTATAGATGCCCTGTGGACCGATGATGGTGAAAATGGCCTGGTTCTGTACCTTGTCGTCCATCCACATGGCAACCATCCCGACCAGCCATTTGTGCAGTGTCCATTCGAGGTAGGATGTCTGATGCAAGACGGAAGTGTTGATGCCGGCCATCATCTCTTCCTGTGATGCTTCGACATGGATGTGGGATGCCAGCTCTGCCACGCGATCCACACCATCCCAGTTGGGCAGGTGGCCGATGAACTGCCGGATGGGGTGCACCTTCTTGGCGAAGTCGCTCTCAAAGACACTTTCCACGTCGATCGTCAGCACGCGCTTGCCGGTGTCGGCAGCTATCTGCTGGCGACGGGTGTTGATCTCCATCTTGTCCAAGGGCTTCCATTCAGACGAGGTGAGTGGTATCTCCTCGATGTCGCCGACGGCACTGACATGGTCGCGCCAGACAAGCTGGCTGGTGACGAGGTTGAAGCATACCTGCACATGGGCTGACAGCCAGTCACGGATCTCGGGGAGCGTCACCATGTTGTTCTCACGGCCTTTCTTCTTCCTCTGACCCAGTTTCCATGTGCCGTGCTTGTCCGCATCTTTGTATTTGTGGCGGATGGCACGCTCACGTTCATCCTTGCTGTGGTCAGCCCATTCCTGTGAGGCCCACGACAGCAGGTCCTCCTCCGACACGCCGAAGCGGTTGAAGAGGTACGAGGCATGAAGGATAAAGTCATGGTGCTGGCCAGGTGCATAGACGAGGTTGTGCTCCTGCAGCATCTTCTCTACGAAAGGCCAGGCTTCCTCGACACTGACACGGAAGGTGTTGGCGGAGTATTCCTTCCGGGGCTGACCATGGAGCTGACGGGTGCAGTTCTCATCCACTATCAGGTCGTCGGGAATCAGGAACGGCTGGGCACCGGCATTGAAATGGAGCTGAGGGTCGTGGGCCAGGCCGCAGAGACGTGTCATGTCATCGCAGGCCTTGTCGTAGTCATGGTTGGCGACACGCGCCAGATACTCGTTACCCATCAGGAAGGCAGCACGCCACGACGTGTCGTCGATCTTCCGCCCGTTCTCACGCTCATACCCATAGATGGCTTTGATGCCATGGCCGCTGATGCTATGGAAGGCCAGCAGCACATGCGGGTCTTGGGACAGACGCCCGAAGGTGGCCTCCAGCTCTGCCGGGTCGTCGATGCCGTCGATGTCGCACATGGCGAGGCCTGTCCACCCCTTCACATCGGTCTTGCTGTGGCCGTGGCCTTGGAAAGTCACCGGCACGCCGAAGGCCGGTACGAGCTTCTCCTTGATGGTCTCGTTGGCGGTCTGCTTGCCCACGTTCTCCATCGTCGTGCGGAAGTTCTGGGTCTTCCATTTCACGTCGTTGTCGTACTGTATCAACCGGAGGATCTCACGGAAGGGCTTCAGCACACTGAGATACGCCCTCGGGTACTGGAAGAGCGATACCTGTAGTTCCAGGATATTCATTTACTTCAGTTTTTTGTGACCGTGACTGTGTTCTGCATTGATCATATCACCGTAGTTGTCTGCCACGTTACTGATGTAGGTAAGAAGATTCTGGATGACATCTTCTAGCCCTGCCACGTCGATGGGTTCCATGTAGATGTTCATCAGGAAACGGAAGCCTTCACCAATGCTCATGTTGATGAAGTGGATGGGATTGAAGCACTCGCGGTTGTAATGACCGACCTTGGAGATACGGGTCTCTTGCCCGGACTGGGCCTTACCTCTGGCGAAGTCAGTGATGAACTTCGCACAGCTGATCTTGAAATCTTTGTCCGACATGTTGAAATTTATTGGTTTTGTGATTTAGACTGTCTGGGAGGATCATACTCCCGTCATCAGGTTCAAAGGTAACCAAAAGACTAGGAACTGTTGTGAGGCTATATTTTAACAACGCCGATGGTGTGTACTAAGGTTTTGTTATTTTTAACTGTTCACCTTTCTCATGTGCGCCCTGAAGGGGCAACAGCTCTAAGCCCAGTGCACGCCCTGGGTACAATGAACATGTTGAAACCTTCGCCCTGTAAGGGCAAAAGCCTATAACTCTATCCCATAGATGGTCAAGATCTGTGTGAGAAGCAAGTCGGAAGTATAGTATAATAAACGAACACGAATCTCACGAATTACACGAATTTTTCTAAGGTCACACAGATCTCACAGATTAATTAAACGAACACGAATCTCACGAATTTCACGAATTTTTCTAAGGTCACACAGATCTCACAGATCTCACAGATCCCTTCCCTTTAGGGGAGGGGCCAGGGGTGAGGCTTTTTCCCTTAGATGGTTAAGATCTGTGTGAGATTATAATTCGTGCAATTCGTGCAATTCGTGATATTCGTGTTCGTAATAATAAGTCTGTACAGTCCGTGTAATTCCGTTGCATAAGTTACACAGATCTCACAGATCTCACAGATTAATTAAACGAACACGAATCTCACTAATAACACGAATTTTTCTAAGGTCACACAGATCTCACAGATCTCACAGATTAATTAAACGAACACGAGATTTGTCGAAGACCCACGAGTGCTCGCAGTAATCACACTAATAGCACGAATTATGTCTTCAACAACGGATTACACGGATTGAACGGATTTTGTGGGTTCCAGTACACACTACAAATAATTCTTCAATTCTCTAATTCTTGATTGTTTTGAGTACGCAGTCTGACCCCATACTTCCTGCCTTTGCTGGTCAAAGGCCAATTCGTGAAATTCGTGATATTCGTGTTCGTAATAATAAGTCTGTACAGTCCGTGTGATTCCGTTGCATAAAAAATTCGTGCAATTCGTGTAATTCGTGTTCGTAATAACAAGTCTGTACAGTCCGTGTAATTCCGTTGCATAAGTCACACAGATCTCACAGATTATACTATTCCAAGGGAATATCCCATAGATGGTTAAGATCTGTGTGAGTCTTTTTCCCCTTCCCTTTAGGAAAGGCTACGGGTAGGCAAGCATCGCTTGGGAATGAGGCAACGGGTAGGCAAGCATCGCTTGGGAATGAGGGGCCAGGGGTGAGGCTTTTTCCCATAGATGGTTAAGATCTGTGTGAGATTATAATTAGAGTGGTTATAAATTTTTTTCAGTGCAAAAATTTGCAATTATCCAATAATTATCGTACCTTTGCAACGCAAATAATGGAACCGGTTCACTCTGTTCCCCATTTTTTGTTCAAAAACAAATGTTAAATGGTCACTAATGGGCTGATTATCACATCGATATGACCGCCTGTCAGGAAGAGTTTTTTTTGTACACCCCCTAAATCCTCCACAGTATCAAAGTCACAGACTGATCTCACAGATCTCCCAGATTATACTATTCCGAAGGAATATCCATAAGATGGTCAAGATCTGTGTGAGTTTAAAAACATCCCATAGATGGTCAAGATCTGTGTGAGAAGCAAGTAGGAAGTATAAAATAATAACGAACACGAGATTTGTCGAAGACCCACGAGTGCTCGCAGTAATCTCACTAATAGCACGAATAAATAATTTTGCTATTCCAAGGGAATATCCCATAGATGGTCAAGATCTGTGTGAGATTATAATTCGTGAGATTCGTGAAATTCGTGTTCGAAAAAGTAATTCTCTAATTCATGACCCTTTGCTGGTCAAAGGTCAATTCGTGAGATTCGTGAAATTCGTGTTCGAAAATAGATTCTCCAATTCTTGAAAACAATTCTCACAAATCTCACAGATTAATTAAACGAACACGAATCTCACTAATAGCACGAATAAATAATTTTGCTATTCCAAGGGAATATCCCATAGATGGTCAAGATCTGTGTGAGATTATAATTCGTGCAATTACTGCGAGCACTCGTGGGTCTTCGACAAGTCTCGTGTAATTCGTGCAATTCGTGAAATTCGTGTTCGAAAAGAAATACTCTAATTCTTGATTCATGACCCTTTGCTGGTCAAAGGTCCATTCGTGAGATTCGTGAAATTCGTGTTCGTAATAATCTATCCGTATAATCCGTTCAATTCGTGTTCAAAAAAGAATATTCTCCAAATCTTGATCCTTTGCTGGTCAAAGGTCAATTCGTGAAATTCGTGTAATTCGTGTTCAAAAATTGAATCTCTAATTCTTGACAAATTCTTCACACAGATCTCCCAGATTAATTAAACGAACACGAATCTCACTAATAGCACGAATAAATCATTTTTCTATTCCAAGGGAATATCCCATAGATGGTCAAGATCTGTGTGAGCTTAATGAAATCAATCAAACAGTTATATGAAGAAAATAGTTTTATCATTATTGATGTCCGTAGGCATGGCCATGCCTTTGATCGGACAGACCGTGTCTGGTGCTACTTCCACTGGTCAAGGTGGCGGTGTCAGTGACGGCCAGGTGGTACGTAGTGCCGTCAACCAGAAACGTGCCGGTGCCTCGGAGGCCCAGATAGCCACGTCGTTACTCCAGCAGGGAGCCACGCCTCAGCAGCTCCAGCGCCTGCGTGGTCAGTATGCCGACCAGATCAATAAGGCCGGTGCGGCCAGTGCCGTGGACAATGGCCTGAGGGAGGCCCTCAATCCTACACGTACCAATGCCGAGTCTGCCGACAACCCTACGAAGCAACTGGCTGGCGATGACGAGACCTTGACAGGGGACCTGGAGGGCGATGACGAAGCAGGTGTAAGGGGCAGAAGGGGTAACCGCTATAGCGCACAGGTATTTGGACGTAACATCTTCAATAATCCCCGCCTGACGTTTGCTCCTAACATGAATATCCCTACGCCTCAGAATTATGTCGTAGGTCCTGGCGATGTGCTGGTAATTAACGTGTATGGTGCATCCATCGACAACCTCCAGCTGACAGTCAGCCCCGACGGTGATGTCTATGTACCCGAATTTGGCCCCATCCAGGTTAGCGGTTTGCAGATTAGTGCTGCCCAAAACCGCATCCGTGCCAGTTTGGGCAAATACTTCCAGAGTTCCGACATCAGGGTTAAGCTGGGGCAGACCCGCTCCATCCAGATCAATGTGCTGGGTGAGGTGCGTGTTCCCGGCACCTATACCCTCAGTTCCCTGTCCACAGTCTATCATGCCTTGTATTTGGCTGGTGGCGTCAACGATTTGGGAACCCTTCGAAACATCAAGCTGTATCGCCAGGGCAAGTTGGTGACCGTCGTCGATGTCTATGAGTTCATCCTCAATGGCCGTCTGGCCGGTAATGTCCGTTTGGAGGACAATGATGTCATCCAGGTGGGCACCTATGACTGTCTGGTCAATATCTCCGGCTATGTCAAGCGCCCCATGTCCTATGAACTGCGCAGTGGCGAGAGTCTGGAGACCCTGTTACGTTATGCCGGCGGATTCTCCAGCGAGGCCTACCGCCAGAACATCCGCGTGCACCGTAATACCGAGTTGATGAGAAATGTGTTCAATGTCGACGAGTTCGACTTTTCCTCCTTCCGGCTTAACGACGGCGATATGGTCAATGTCGAGGCCAGTTCTACCCTCTACGAGAACATGGTACAGATTAACGGTGCCGTTTCCCGTCCAGGCATGTACCAGCTTGGCGAGAAGGTGTTTAGTGTCAAGAGCCTGTTGGAACGAGCATCTGGACTGACCCCCGAGGCCATGACCAACCGTGCGGTGCTGCGACGGATGAAGCCCAACCGTACCCAGGAGGTCATCTCTGTCAATCTGGAAAGCATCCTGAATGGTAGCGAGGCTGATATTCCTCTGCAGAACGAGGACATCCTGTTCATTCCGACTATACCAGAACACCAGTATAGCCGCACACTGACCATCATGGGCGAGGTGGTGTTCCCTGGAACGTACGATTATGCCGACAGCATCACCGTCGAGGACTTCATCCTCCAGGCTGGCGGTTTGACATACGCAGCCTCTACCACCAAGGTGGACGTATCCCGCACCTATCACGACCCCAGTGCCACCACGGCAGGCATGGACTTGAAGAAAACCTTTACGTTTACCATCGACGAGAACTTCAATTTCTCCAACGACAAGAATTTTGTGCTCGAGCCGTTTGATATCGTGCAGGTACGCCGCAGTCCCACCTATCAGGATCCCATCACTGTCTCTGTCGATGGCGAGATCATGTTCCGAGGTCCCTACACCATGGAACGTAAGAATCAGCGTCTCTCCGATGTCGTCAAGGCTGCCGGTGGAATCCTGCCAGGTGCCAATGTTCGTGGTGCCCGTCTGGTCCGTCACATGACTGAGGATGAGCAGGCCCGTATGGCAGCCATCATCCAGATGGCCCGTCAGCATGCCGATGAGAACGATTCCGTCAGCCTTCAGAAGCTGTCCTTGCAGACCACCTACAGCGTGGGTATCCACCTCGACGAGGCGTTGGCGCACCCCGGCTCCACACAGGACATCGAGCTGATGGACGGAGACCGTCTCATCATTCCCCGTTTCAACCACACCGTTCGCATATCTGGCGATGTCCACCAGCCCAATACGGTGGCATTCGAGGATGGCAAGAACTACAAATACTATGTCGAGCAGGCAGGTGGCTTTGGCAACCGGGCCAAGAAACGCCACTCCTACATTGTTTATTCCAACGGCACCATGGCCAAGGCCAGCAAGGGGAAGATAGAGCCCGGCTGTGAGATTGTCGTTCCCTCGAAGGCCAAGCGCGATCCGCTCTCTGTCAGCCAATGGCTTGGCATAGGCACCAGCCTGGCATCCCTCGGCACCATGTTCGCCACCATTGCTCATTTAATCAAGTAATCCCTTCCTCAATCCCCTCTCCCTTTAGGGGAGGCAACGGGTAGGCAAGCATCGCTTGGGAATGAGGGCTTAGGGGTGAGGCTTTTCCCATAGATGGTCAAGATCTGTGTGAGAAGCAAGTCGGAAGTATAAAATAATAAACGAACACGAGATTTGTCGAAGACCCACGAGTGCTCGCAGTAATCTCACAAATAGCACGAATAAATCATTTTGCTATTCCAAGGGAATATCCCATAGATGGTCAAGATCTGTGTGAGATTATAATTCGTGTAATTCGAGTAATTACTGCGAGCACTCGTGGGTCTTCGACAAATCTCGTGTTCGAAAAAGTAATTCTCTAATTCTTGATCCTTTGCTTGTCAAAGGTCCATTCGTGAGATTCGTGAAATTCGTGTTCAAAAAATAGAATCTCCAATTCTTGATAAATAATTCTCACAGATCTCACAGATTAATTTTAACGAACACTAATCTCACTAATAACACGAATCAATCATGATCTACTATAAACAGGAGAGCTACGAAATAATAGGAGCAGCCTTTGAAGTTTACAATAAGTTAGGTCATGGGTTTTTGGAAGCAGTATACCAAGAGTGTTTAGAGATTGAGTTTAAGAAGAGAGGTATACCCTATGAGCGCGAAAAAGATATTAAAATCTTTTACGATGGCATTGAGTTAGCACAATCTTACAGAGCAGACTTTGTTTGCTATGATAAGATTATTGTTGAGCTCAAGGCAGTGTCTGCGTTAGATGACGCACACCACGCTCAAGTGTACAACTATCTTCATGCCACAGGCTTTAAACTTGGTGTTCTTCTGAACTTTGGTTGTTCAGATGGCTTAGAAAAAGACAGAATTGTTTTATAATTCGTGAGATTCGTGCAATTAGTGCAATTCGTGTTCGAAAAAGTAATTCTCCAAATCTTGACCCTTTGCTTGTCAAAGGTCCATTCGTGAGATTCGTGATATTCGTGTTCGAAAAGAAATACTCTAATTCTTGATTCATGACCCTTTGCTTGTCAAAGGTCCATTCGTGAGATTCGTGTAATTCGTGTTCGAAAAATAAATTCTCTAATTCATGATCCTTTGCCGGTCAAAGGTCCATTCGTGAGATTCGTGTAATTCGTGTTCGTAATAATCTATCCGTTTAAAACGTTCAATTCGTGTTCGTAATAATTAGTCCGTGTAATTCCGGTGCATAGAAAATTCGTGCAATTAGTGCAATTCGTGTTCTTTAAAAAACTAAGAGGCTCTTGAAACATTCGAAACATTTTTTAATAAATACTTATTCTAAAATAACCTATGAGTGAGACAAAAAAAACAGAGAGGCCAACCATAGCCCAGCTATGGCAAGACGTCCTCAAACATAAGAAGCTTTATGTGGTCGTATTAGGTGCCACATTCTTGATTGTGGCATTGCTCACCCTCAGCGTCCCCAATTACTATCAGTGTACGGTCAAGCTGGCCCCGGAACTCTCTGGCGGCAATAAGGGACGCAGTGGACTGGCCTCTCTGGCCAGTAGCTTCGGCGTTAATCTGGGGAGCGATAACAGTGGTGTCGATGCCATCTTTCCTACACTCTATCCCGACCTGATGAACAGTGTCACTTTCAGGGCCTCGCTCTTCCCGGTCAAGGTGCAGCGTGAGGACGATGACACCCCCATGACCTATTACGATTACTTGAAGGATCACCAGCGCAGTCCCTGGTGGTCGTCAGCAAGGAAAGCTTTCTTTTCACTTCTCTCACAAAAAGAAAAGGAACCCGAAAAAGTTGGTGTCAATCCCTTCCGCTTGACCAAAGAGCAATCCGCTATCATCGGACTCATGGGATCGAAGGTGGTTTGCGCTGTTGATAATAAGACCATGGTCATCACCATCAATGTCACCGACCAGGATCCTCTCATCGCTGCCACCATGGCAGACTCCGTACAGGAACGGCTACAGGATTTCATCACCGACTACCGCACCCGTAAGGCTCGTATTGACTTGGCCTATAACCAGAAACTATTCAAGGAGGCTGAGGAGCGTTATGAGAAGGCACGTAGGCGCAGTGCGGCCTCCAACGATGCCAACCAGCGTGTTTTCTTGGATCGGGTGCGTAGTGAGCAAACCAAGCTCAACAATGAGATGAACCTCCAGTATCAGGCTTATTCCCAGGTCGCAGCCCAGTTACGCTTGGCCGAAGCCAAGGTGCAGGAGGAAACGCCTGCTTTCACCCTGCTCCAGCCAGCCACCGTCCCCGTCAAAAAGGCAGGCCCCGCGCGAGCTAGCACCTGTTTGATTTTCCTCTTTTTGGCTTTCCTCGCCACCACCGCATGGGTATTTCACAAGGAGAATCACCTCATCCCCTTCTTCTTTGGTGATGACGAAGAAGAAGACTACGACACCGATGATCTCCTCAAAGCCCTCATCAAGCTCACCGCCGACAAGCAATCCCTCCCCCAAAACAAACCAGAGTAACTCCCCCTTCCCTTTAGGAAAGGCAACGGGTAGGCAAGCATCGCTTGGGAATGAGGGGTTAGGGGTGAGACTTTAGGGGTGAGGCTAATCCCATAGATGGTTAAGATCTGTGTGAGAAGCAAGTCGGAAGTATAAAATAATAAACGAACACTAATCTCACTAATAACACGAATCAATCATGATCTACTATAAACAGGAGAGCTACGAAATAATAGGAGCAGCCTTTGAAGTTTACAATAAGTTAGGTCATGGATTTTTGGAAGCAGTATACCAAGAGTGTTTAGAGATTGAGTTTAAGAAGAGAGGTATACCCTATGAGCGCGAAAAAGATATTAAAATCTTTTACGATGGCATTGAGTTAGCA
>JAEEGK010016586.1_pt1 | contig 16170 bp, 16 predicted proteins | sample 8958771 | NCBI WGS metagenome assembly JAEEGK01 (sample SAMN16246547, study PRJNA631951) | gut metagenome | biome: gut microbiome; feature: rumen; material: SC-attached | host: Bos | place: Iran: Karaj | collected 2018-10
TGTGTGGAAAGCGGATTACTTCCGGTAACCGTCACGTTGGCGCCGCAGTTTTTCAGCGTCAGCGCCAGATAGGCAGTCTTGGCTTCCAGATGAATCGTGACAACCATGTTGATGCCTTTGAATAATTGGGTGGGCGCATACTTTTCGTTAAAGTAATTCAGCAAAGGCATGTGGCCTTTCACCCAGTCGATTTTTTTCTGGCCGCTTTCTGCCAGGCTGATGTCGTGGATTATGCTTTCCATGTAAAGAGTTCCTCCCTGAGTACTTTCGTTTTTAATTCTTTGATAGATTTGCTGAAGGGCGGGCGCAGTACGCCGTATTCGGTGATGATGCCCGCAATCAGTTTGGCCGGCGTTACGTCAAAAGCCGGGTTAAACACGTTGACATTTTTGGGCGCAGAGACCTTGCCCTGAAAACTTCTCACTTCGTTTGCATTGCGTTCCTCGATTGGAATCTGCGTACCATTCTTCAGTGAAAAGTCAAAGGTGCTGGTCGGCGCCGCAATGTAAAAAGGAATGCCGTGGGCTTTGGCTGCAAGGGCTACGCCGTATGTGCCGATTTTGTTGGCTGTATCTCCGTTGGCGGCGATGCGGTCCGCTCCGGTGATCACAATATTGATGCCTTTGGTTTTCATGGACCAGGCCGCCATGTTGTCGGTAATGGTGGTAACGGGAATGTTGTCTTCCAGCAGTTCCCAGGCTGTGAGGCGCGAGCCCTGCAACAGGGGCCGGGTTTCATCCGAATACACCATTTTTACTTTTCCCTGTTCATGGGCGGAACGAATTACGCCCAACGCAGTTCCCCAGCCGCAGGTGGCCAACGCTCCCGCGTTGCAGTGCGTTAAGATGACAGCCTCTTCCGGCACGACTTCCGCGCCATACTCGCCCATCTTTTTGTTTTTGGCGATGTCCTGTTCGTAAACTTTCACTGCTAACTTTTCCAGTTCCGCATCTGTCTGCGGCAGGTCCAGTCCCGCTTCCGCCATTTTGCAGGCGGCGTCGTACATCAGCTTCGTCGCCCAGGAAAGATTGACTGCGGTAGGACGCGACGCATCCAAGTCGTTTCGGGCCTGCAAATATTTTTTCAGTAACTGCTGCTGCAACTTTTTAGCGGCATGGTCATGACTTCCGTAAAGCATGGCAGCATAAGTTTGCAGCTGCATATTGGAGGTGTTTGCAGCATCCCTTTTTGTTTCGTACTTTTCTACAATTTTCCGCCAGGCCAGTACCATGGCAAAAGCTGCCGCCGCCCCGATGGCCGGTGCGCCCCGTACTTCCAATTTTTGTATGGCTTTCCCCACACGCTGGTACGTGTCGCAGGAAATCCATTCCACGCTGACGGGCAGCTTCGTCTGGTCAAGCAGAATCAGCTTCCCGTCTTCCCATTTCATTGTTTCAACCATAATGCATTTCCGCTTTCCATTCTCCAATTTGACTATATGACAAGTAATGTAATTTGAAATTTGTTATATATCGTACGGCAAGGAAAAGGCATGAGCAAAACGTCGGGAACGATTGCGTCATTCCATGAGGTAAAATGTGCCGTCGTGGCGAGACTGTCTGAGAGGCGCAGCCTCGAGTTTCGAAGCCACAGGCACATGAGTCCATGGAATAGCAATCGTGTACGGTTTTGCGAAGTCTTGTCCTTGCCTTCATGAAATATAACGGTTATTCTTTCTCCGGATACAGCTTGAATCCGCCGAAATCTTTCATGCAATGCTTACACAGACAGATGTCTTTAACTTTTTTGTTGTAGCCGATGAAACCTAAAATCAGTTTCTCCATGTTCTTGATGCTTTGGGCCATGGCTTCCACCACTTCCTTGTGGGACAGCGGCGTAGGTGAAATTCCGGCGCCCATGTTGGTGACGATGGCCACGTTGGTGTAGCAGAGTTCCGCTTCCCTGGCCAGCGCCGCTTCCTGCGCGTTGGTCATGCCGATGACGTCGCCGCCCAGCATGGCGTAGGCGCGCACCTCAGCCGCGGTTTCAAAACGGGGGCCGTCGGTGCAGACATAGCAGCCTTTTTCATGGAAAGTGATGTCTGTCTTCTTTAAAATCGCAATGGCCTTCTGCCGCAGGGTTTCACAGTACGGGTTGGTAAAATCCGCATGGGCCACGCCGCGGATCGGATTATCGTAAAAGGTGCTGATGCGGTTTTTGGTGAAGTCCATCAGCTGGTCGCAGACTACAAAGTGTCCCGCTTTCATTTCGGGGTTCAGTGATCCGGTAGCGGATGTCGCAAACACCTCCGTGATCCCCAGACTCTTCAGCGCCCAGATGTTGGCGCGGTAGTTGATCATGTGGGGCGCCACGGAATGATCTACCCCGTGCCGGGACAGGAACGTCACCATGTTGCCGCTCATCTCGCCGATGTTGCACAGCGCTTTGCCATAAGGCGTTTCAATAATTTTAGTTTCAAATCCTTTCAGGGTATCGGGATTTTCGATACCAGTTCCGCCGACAATACCGATTTTACGCATGCTGTTACCACCTTTCTGTAAATGAAGAATACCGCATTTTATCTATGTTACGTTCTCCTGTTGTTTCTTTTCTGCATTCATGTCCTGCAAAGTTTTTGCGCAGTCAGTAGTTTTTTTCCTCGTCATCGCTCCCCTTCCCGTAAATCAAAATTTAATAAATCCGTAATATCTTTTATCCAAAAATCCGGTTTAGCCGTTCCGGAAAATTTTTCTCTGGCAACCTGTGTGTATTTAACTGCAACGGTTTTGCACCCTGCCGCGCGGCCGCTCATGATATCGAAGGGCGCATCACCGACACAAAGGGTTTCCCCCGGCAGCGTCCCTAACTTTTCCAACGCCATTCGGGTCGGCTCGGCGTCCGGCTTGGGGTGTGTTACGATATCCGAACCGATTACCGTAACAAAAAACTTGCCAATACCAAGGCAGCGGGCTCCCCGCAGACAGGTGGCGGTGGTTTTGCTGGTGACGACAGCCATAGGGATATGCATCCGCTGCAGCTGTTCCAGCGTTTCCTTAACGTTTGGGAAAGGCCGGATCAGTTCGTCATGATGGAGCTCCTGATACGCCCGATACTCCTCGCAGATCCTGCTGCCCTTTTCTTTACCAAAAATTTTGGTCAGACACACTGTCAATGGCAGGCCGAAAGTTTCAATAAAGAGCGAACGGTCGGCTTTCTTTCCCAAAATTTTTTCCGTGCTGTAATCATAACAGGCAAAAATCACCGGAAGCGTATTGGCCAGCGTGCCGTCAAAATCAAAAACAATTCCCTTGATCATAAGTGTTTATTCCTAAGATTTTATTTATATTACTCCACAATTATCATACCACAAATCACGTCGTTCTTCTACTGATAAATACACAGGTTTTGCAAAATAAAAAAGCGCAAAGGGAATGAATCATTCAAACCCTTTGCGTTGTAATTGTTTGTTTACACGATATATTTCTTTACATACTTGCTGGTGTATAAATGCAACAAAGCGTGATACTTCAGTTTAAATGTCAGCACGTCCCCTACTTCATAATTGTTCGAACCGTGCAGGTTGATAATTGTATGATCGCTGCTGGCGCCGATGATTTCGATATTTTCATCCAGCGGAATAAGATATTCATACGCGACGTCCTGTGTGCCGAAAGCAAGCAAGGCACGTTTCATCATTCCTTGGTTTTTAAATTCCACATGTTGTCCGAAAGCGTTTCCGCCAATGGTTCCGACTGGTTGAGACGGTTTGTCTTTGATTTCGATAATTTGTGCTTTGAACAGAAACGCATCATCGTGGAGATAAGTCAGCCTCCGGTTGTCCACCGAATCAAATCCTAACAGCCAGGCTTCACCGAAACGGCCGTGGTTCACCCGCAGGGGCATGGTTTTGTTTTCAATCATTTCCATGGCCGCCGTGCTCATGCCGGAAATATAAGGCAGCGTGACAGAAAATTTCTGTTCTATATGAGTTGCTACCTCTATAAGTCCCTGCATGTTGGCCGCATCTGTAATCACACCGCCGAAGCAGCCCAGGTTCGTGCCCACGCCAAGCAGTTCCAGATTTGGGGACTGGAGAACCATTGCGGCGGCTTCCTCAATCTCGTTAAGAAATTTATAAAAGATGCCTTCCCGCAAATCCCCCATGTCGATGGCCAGTATAACACCGTGCGTTTTATTCTGTCTCTTTGCTTCTTCCTGCAAAAGAAAAATCGTGTTGCACTCCGATTCAAAACTTACTTCCGACGAAGCTACCACTTCTTTAATCTCACAGGGTTGGGACAGCCGGATTAAAAGCCTTGTCTTTTTCGTTTTCAGTTTTGCCAGATCCTCAATGCGGGAAGAAGCCAGCCAGTCGCAGGAACTGTCTTCCAGAATTTCCATGACGCCGTCGTCTGCGCAGAAACCTTTGATGACAGCGCACATGATTTTATGATCCGCATGCAACATGCGGGCCACGGTTTCCATATTCTGTAATAATTTTTTCCTGTTACACTCCACACACGGGTACATGAACTCACCTTTGCCAGATCAGAATATTATTAAAGGAAACACTGATTAATTCATTTGCACGCTGGTTGGCTCACAAACGCATTCAATCAGCGTTACCCTAAAATTATAACATAACTCTTGTAAAAATAAAAACCGGACAGTATGCGATGTCCGGTTAAAACAAATAAACTGACAATCAAAAATCCGTTCCCAGATTGATTTCGGATATTTTTTCCTCTTTGTCTACATAAAACGTTAACGTCTTCACGTCGTTGTTAAAGCTGTAAATATAGCCGATTCTTCCGTTATAGTCTTTAAATTTTTCTCCGGGTCCGAACTTTTTCACGACTGCCTGATACGGCATTCCCACCGAAAAACCGGACGGTGTGGTTATATTTTTATCTTTTACCATGTAGCCGACAACGGTTAACTTCTCATCCGGTGAAGTATCTTCCGCATAGGTTCTGCCGAATACTTTGAATAAAGGACCGTAAACATAGGTTACAACGCGTACCCCTTCGCCCTTAAACTCGTCTTTGCTGACAGGCTCACCGTAGACGGTTTTGACCTGGGCCAGTGTTGTTTTGGGTCCGATACCCCGCAGGAACATTTCCGATTCGGGCATCGTATGGGCAAAACAGGTGGCGGAAAACAAGATGGAAAGCATGGTGAATACCAGTAAAAAGATTCGTTTCAAAATACGAATCACCTCCCCGACGTGTAAGTGGTAAGAGCGGTCAATCACTACACGGCCCATGGACCGTAATAATTATTTCGTTCCGCATTTCTCATGGGTAACCCACTTCTTGCCGTTTTCATCGTGACGCACATAGGTTTTGTCAAAGGGAACAAGGACCTTTTTCTCAACGTGCGGTTTCTTGTAAGAAGTCGGATCCATACGCTTGGTATAGGTGCTGGTAGCTTCGATGACACAGTTACCCTTGCAGCCGCCAACCAGTACTTCGATATCATAATTTTCCGAGCCTTTGACTTCCCTGCCGTCATCCAGTTTAAACGTGGGTCTGTCGTCGCTGGCCAGGGTCCGGTGGAAACCGGCAATTACCTCGCCGTACGCAAGCAAAGCGCCTTTGCCTTCCTTGCCCTTACCCGGATAGTCTTTGTAACTGTATCCGGTACTGCCCCATCTCAGGTGGGGATAAGCATCTTTGGAAATTTTGTCATACTTGGCAACATGCGGAAGCTTCATTACTTCCTGCGCGTGTTTTACTGCCGGATCTGTTTTTTTCTCCGGAGCCTTTTGTTTCTCGTCTTTTTTTACATTTGTGGTCTGCTTGTTTTCAGGCTTCGGCGCCGGTTTCTTTTCCTCACCGCCGCAACCGGCTGCGCCACAGGCTACAAAAGCAGCTAACGTCAATGCCAACACTTTCTTTTTCATCATAACAGGCCTCCTTACATAAATGTTTATATTAGCAAAAATTGCAGCTAACCTATTATCTGTTAAGGCAAAGTTTTAAACCCTGTGCATGGGTGCATGCATGCACAGATACATGGACTCACCTTACTTCACAATCAAATCCCCGGCCTCTACAGACAGATTTTTGTTGGTAAACGCAAACTGGAAAGGATATCCTTCCTGCGCCGTACCGTCAAGCTGCCAGACAAAAATAAAACTGCGATCATTGTCTTTTCGTCCTATGCTTTTTATATCTTCGTACGTGATCGGGGCGGGTGAAAAACTGTTAATGATTTTTCCTAACTTCAGCTGGATTTTTGTTTCGGCGCTCCCATGCAGCAGCAACGCATCATCATCCATGAAAAACGTTCCGTACAGTACGCGCCCGTATACATTCACGACAGGAGACGGGAACGCGCCGCTGCCATTATCTACTTCCACATTGTCCACTACATATACTGCATTGTATCCGTTATATTTTTCACGCAGGGATTCCCGGTAAGATTTTGCCTTCTTCAGGATGGCTTCATAATCGTTTACCGCCGCATCCTGTAAGGGATCGACACATGTACTGTTGTAACCCTTTACCGTACTCTTTTCGTAATGAACCGGGAACAGCACCCGTACTTTTGCAGCGCATTCTGTACAGATGCTTCCGTCCTTCATCCTCTTTACATGCAGAATCGGCTGACCGCAGACAGGACAGAAGCCTTTATGCAATAATTTATTACCCATAATGATTCCTCCCCTTACACAATGATCAGGGTATCGCCCGGATAAATACAGGAAACGTCTTCCGCAACAGTCACGATGGCGTAATATCCTTCCCCAACGCTGTCAACAGCATTTCCGGTGTACTCTTCAAAGCCGGTAATCTGTCTCAAACGATCTATGCGCATTAAAGTACCGGAGCCGGCTTGTATCATATCGCCAGTGGAAGCTTTACCGAACAGTATTTTCCCCCTGATGAGGTATTCTTTTTTGCCGGGGCTGGTGCGTGCGTTTTCAAAATCCCTGCCCACGCTGCCGACGGATATGACGGCTTCACAGCTTCCATACTGTTCTTCCAGCTGTTGCCGTTTTACAGTTACATCTTCCAGGGCTTTACGGAACTCTGCCAGCGTAATGTTATGCAGCGTATCCAGATGCGAACCGGTGGGGTCACCGTCACTGTCATGTGTCTGCGTATAAAGGACCGGGTACAGGAGGCGGACTTTTTCCGCGCACTCTGCACAGATTTTCTGGTTATCCTTCAACAAAACAAATTTAGGAATTTCATCCTTAACCGACCGTTTGATATCGCCCCACAGGGAACCGGTGGATTTCTCAGACACGTTGGCCCCGCAGACGGGACAGGCATCCTGTTCCTTCCGCTGTTCCTTTGCAACCTTCTGTTTATCAGCCCGGGCAATCAGGACGGACAGTTCTTTCAGGGTTGTATCTTCCAGCGCTTTATCGGTTTCACCGTTTTCTTCCAGCTCATTAAACGTATGGAAGCATTCATCGCAGATGTACCCGTCTTTCACTTCCGCCGTCAGCAGCTTCGGCATCTTTCCGCCGCAGATGGGACAGACTTTCGGTTTTTCCGCTTTGGCTGCTTTATCGGAGGCTATTTCACCCTTTTTGGCAAGTACGGCAGCTTTGATGGGAGCAATATAAAATTCCTTATCTTCATCCATCCTGCCCATCTCAAAGTCATCCATCACCAGTTCCCAGCAGTCCATGCAGATGATGCCGTCGTGAACATTCATGCCCCTGCCTGTAAAACTGTTACCGCAGACCGGGCAGATCCGTTTTTCTTCCGGTTTTTTTTCCTCTTTTTTCTTGCCGAATAAACTGTCGAAAAATCCCATAAGAAGCACCTCCTTACAATTCCAGTTTAAGCACGCGACGGTTCTTCATGTCTGGAATAAACAATGCCTTATCTGTCAGTGTGAGGTCTGCCGGGTCCAGTCCTTCCGCTTCGTAAATCGTTCGCATTTCTTTTGTCCCGATATCGACAACGAGGATGGCTCCCGTCTTTACCCGGTGGTCTGCTACATACAACGCGTAATTGTCTTCCGAAAGTGTTATGCCCTCATAATAAACAGAGACGTTTTTATCGGCAGCGGGATTGCCGGAATATACCTTTTTGCTGATAAATTTTTCCGCCTGCGGATGACGCAGGTCTGTGACCCGGTAAATTACGTTTTCCATATCTGCTTCTTCTGTATCCGGGCCGTTTTCAGGAAGCGCGGTGATATACATGACGCCGTCGCCCACAGCCATACATTTTACGCCCTGGAGCTCAAGCCATTTTTTCGGCTGCACCCGGTTCATATTTTCCGGATGGGTAATATCAAGGGTAAAAATCTGCCCCACGTTGTCCGAAGAAACGTAAAGTGTGTTCCCATCAATAGCAGCCGCTTTCAGCCAATAAGGTTTAGGAAATGTGATAGTCTGGGGCGCTTTTTCCGGCTGCTGCAAATTGTAAACGCGAAGATGGTCGCCGTCGCAGACAAACAGGTAATCGTCCTTAACCGCTATGCCTGACGGGTAATGCAGCAAGCCGGGGGGAATCAGTGTTTTGGTCTGCCCGTTTTTCCGGTACAGAATATAGCCTTTGATTTCGTCGATGCCGGGCATTTTATGTTGGGAACCGTAATTGGCGATCAGCACTCCGCCGTTATAGGGCCGCACACATTCTGAGAACCGTATTCCGTCCCGGATTTCGGATGTATCGGGAGTAACCGCTGCACGAGACGGCGACGTAAGGATAAAACAACTGATTATAAAGAGAAAAAATGTAAAAAAGGAAGTTAAAAACTTTTTCATAATTGCTGCGCCTCACAGTTCAATTAAAATCCGTTTTTATTTTGAAAAAGATTATTTCTGCAGATGAAAATGTTTTCGCAACGGTTCTTAACAATTTCGATCAGCCTACTCCGCCCTCGTTGTTGAAAATTAACATGGCTTCGCCGTCGGGCTTGATCCGGTAAATCTGATTAAAGTCCGTGCTGACCAAAAACGTCCGTAACAGTGTATTGCCGTCATAGGCTTTTAATTCAAAATATTCTTTCGGCGCAATAGGAGGCCGGATAGCCTGGATACCCGGATAGCTGATCTTTCTCACGTCATCTATATAACCGTCTTCATAGCGATAGTCGCGGCCCGGTTCCAGTCCCGACAGCTTCGGCTTTTGCTGCCGTACCCAGGCGATGGCCATAAACGCGGAAGGAGAACTGTTAGGCCCTTCAAATACGTACGTTCCAGCCAGATCCGGGTCGGTGCGCATGGCGCGGGTCTTGTTCCCGTCAAAATACTGCGGCGTTAATGTAATTATTTTATTATTTACCGTTGCATTATAGACGACTCTTGTCATGAGAGGAAGAATTTTGGGGTCAGGCGCCGGTTTCCGTTTGTCGGTGTAACCGTTGGTCAGAATTACCTCTCCGGAATTCTGCCCTACGTCCATGTAACCTGCGATATAAATCCGGGGCGCCATATCGGAACCTTCATAGGTATTGCCTTCGTAGCTGCGGCTTTCCACTCCCACAATAACAGCGGGAATATCATAAAAACCTTTAACAACCGTTACATCGATCCGCCCGGTGGGAATCCCGTTGGCGTTTTTACGCACATAGACTCCGGCTGCCGGCGACCAATCGGACGCTTTGGCTTCCGCGTTCACAAGCCCGCTGCTGAAAATCATTGTCAGGAAAAGACTTGCGCATAATAACAATTTCCAAAATCTGTTCATAGTGTTCTCGCCTCCTGTCAGTTACTTATTATGCTTTATAAAAATTATTTTGGTTGCTTTATTAAAATAAAAAACAGTTCCTGCACGAAATCCCTGTCGCTGTTTCTATAAAACCTGATAATCCGCAATGACCCAGTCGTGTTCCCAAAGGTTCAGTTCCGAGTCGCAGTATTCGCATTTGCCGCCATTAAGCAGCGAGATGCTGGCCCCGCAGTTTTTGCATTTCAGAACAGACGGACCGCACACCGCCTGGGTCTTGCAGGCTGCGCTTTTAATCAGCTGCAGTTCCACGGTCTCGGTTGTTTCCCTGCAGCTGTTGCCGGTTACCCGTGTCAAATTGGCAATTGCTTTCATGTGGATGTGCTGGCTTTTCTCATCAGAATGAAAATCCAGCAGTGACATTTCGGTCACATCCATATCAGCCACGTCGTTATAGTACTCCAGATACGGGGAAAGCTCCACAGTGGCAAAGGCGTGGGCCTGGGAGCCGGTGGATGCATAATGGATCGCCGCCAGCTTGTTCTGGATATTGCTGAAAAAATTTTCCAGAGAAAAACGTTTGTCAAAGGCGCGGATTTCTTTTTCCAGTACCTCGTTCTTCGATTCGCGCTGTTTCAGTTCATCCAGTTTTTTCTTGGACCGGTAGGTTAAGGACTGTTTTAACTGCAGCACGGGAAATAAGGTCACCCAAAAACCGTATTTTACAATGTAGCCCATCAATGCAGCGCAGAACGCCGCTGTGAAGAACGTGGCCGTGAGACGCATAAACAGTCCTGCATCCAGGTCGTCCATTACAAAGAGGCCATAAATCATGCACACAATAAAGATAGGCACGGCTCCCAGCAAAAACGCTCGGGTGCCGTAATGCTCCCGGGCATCCGTGTACTTATCATAGGCAACCTGGTAATCCTGGCGGAGACCGAAGCTGCTGACCCGGTTGCCCAGGTCTTCCACCGTGAATTTCGTGCCGCAGTAATCGCAGCCGTCCAGCAGGTTTTCCCGGGTGGTGGGGTTGCCGCAGTTGGGACAGATGATACTGTTCTCTTTTGTCGCCTGCTTGGCATTCAGAATAGTGTAATGAGCCAGCTCGCTGTCCTTTTTCTCATGGATCGTCCTGTGGTCTCTTTTATAGATGCGGGAAGCTTCAATGCGTTCCTTCGCGTCAGTAATCATATACTTGCCGTCGAAGTGTTTGTTTTTGGTGACCGATACCCCACCATACCGTTTTCGCACCGCATCGAAATCCATGGTGACGCCCAGCTGTTCCATGCGGCGTTTCTGCAGATACAGAATGTGCCAATACAGTTGCGTTGCGGTGTTTTGGAGCGGACTGTTCTCCGGCAGTCCCGGCCTGTCGAAAAATTCCCGCAGGCTGTTCCGGAAATCCGTAATCAGACGTTCCGTAGCATCGCTGTCTTGCTTTCCCGTCTGATCTTCTTTCACCAGTCCGGTCAATTCGTTTTTCAGCGTATAATGTTTGTCAGTCCAGGCCGGTAATACCAGTGCGTAAAAAATCAAAAAGGATCCAAGTACCAGAAGCAGGCCCAGCAACGCACAGGCAATAAATTCAAAGGAGAAGTAGGAAGTCGAGTTATGAACCGCCGTATCCACTAAACCGCCGCCAATAAAGAACGTTACTAAAAAAATGCCTAACGATCCAAACCGGGTCTCCACGTTTCCTCAACTCCTTCCTGAACGTTCAGTATGGTACTATACACTTTCACTGCATCTTCAAAAAAAGCGTTCAGCAAGATGTGTGTATTGGTCTGTATCCTTCCGATATTTTATCCTTTTGAGCCGTCGATATTATAAATCATAACGGAATTGCCGTTGCTATCGAAGCGGTACACCGCGCTCAGATCCTGAGGCACAATAAACGTGCGGATCGGCGCGCCGTTCCGGAACACTTTAACGGCAAAGCCGGAATCGCCGATCAGATTTTTGTAAGGGGCTGCTTCACTGCCTGTAATGGCTTGCGGTTTAATTTGCAGATTCTTATCAAAGAAATCGGTTTTTGTTTCACTTTGATGCAGGTTTTCGATTAATGCGTATGCGGCGTATTCATCATTGGTTCCCTGTGCCATTTTGTTCAGTACATATTCGCCCCGGATGTCCGGGAGACCTTCTGCCTTATTTCCGGGGTAATCAATGATGATCCGGTCCTTTAACGATTTAACGCCGCTGTTATGCAAAAAGACTTTTTGGTTTGGCAGCGCTTCCAGGATTCCGTTTCCCCTGTACATGCCAATCGTTTTTGCACCAATAATAAAACGTACTGCCAGACCCATCTGCGCAGGCTGCATGGAACCGCCCAGCCAGATGCCGGGGTTGGTATCCAGCGCTTCCCAGCCGTGTTCATCGTTGGGGCCGTTATACTCGCAGGCATGCAGGTTAATCACGGGCCATTGGTCCGGCAGCACGGTGACATTGATATAGGCGTTTGTCAGGCCGTTGGGATTTTTCCTTTCATACCGTCCGGCCACAGGAGGCCAAACCTCCCCTTTGTTATGATACCGTTCCGCTATGGGCCAGTTTTGTGTTTCGTTTACCGCGCTTTTCGGTTTATAGGCTTCCTTACTGACAGCCGGCGCGGCCGTCGCATGTTGTACCATGTAGAACAAAGTAATTGCAAAGCAAAAAACAGTCAGTAAAAATCGCAGGCTCTTTTTCATGTAAATATCCTCCTTGCACCCGATGCCGGACAATACGACATGTTAATCAGCAAAACCGTCCATTTCTGCAAAATGCAATTCAATCGCTGTCAGTTTCCTGACAAACTTATTTCGGAATCTCCCCTTCGCAGGGAACGCCGTCCTTCACAATAAGCCACAGCCCCATTCTGGTTAACTTGGAAATTTCCCTTCCGTTCAGGGCAACCCGGTAACAATAATATTTTCTGTCTTCTGTAAAGAGTTCTATTCTCCAGCTTTGTGTTTTATCATAGGCGCCGTCTTCATACGTGTCCATAGTTGTTTCAACTACTTTCCGGGGATCGAAGCCGGCCTTCTTTGCGTTGCCGGGAAGATTTTCTACCCGGTACAGCGCCAGCGTCCGGTTGATGACAGGAGGTTTCTGATCCGTTTGCTTATATTTGTAAATCCCTGTCAGTTCAATAAATTCGGTAAATCCGGTTTTATCTTTTTCTTCCTGGGTAATGTGTATCTCATCCCCTGTGATTTCCGCATGGTAAATAATTTTAACCGGCGCCCTGTGATGGAGTTGTAATTCCATGGGATGCGAAAAGTCAACAGAACCTGCGTCCAAAATCCCGTGCTTTCCTTCCTGGCGGAAAACGCCGGCCAGTGTGCAGCACTGCCCTTCCCGGTTAAAAGCGTCTTTATTCTTCAGTCCGTACCCATTTCTTCCTTCCAACGAAAAATATACCGTGCCGTCCGGTTCCCGGAACAGTGTAAGAACCCGGGTCCCGATACCGGGATACGAAACACAGTGGTACTCACCGGCTTTCACAGGCTGTATCTCTTCCGGAGCGGCGTGAACGATCAGAGGTGAGATGATCAGTAAAAACAAACCAATTATAATCGAAAAAAACGATTCTCTCTTTATCATCCTGCCTTCCACCTCCAATAATAATGAATACGTTTTTAATTATTATATCATACATTAAAGGAAAATATGCGAATTTGTGGCAATTCATTTCAACGAAAACATTTAGTCAGATAGAAAAAGTTAACGTCACTTCGCTACAAAAAATGGAGAGGAAACTCATTTCCTCTCCATGCAAAACGTCTGTTATGAAATTATTTATAAGTTTGTTTGTAAAGTTCTTCCAGCTTGCCCTTTTCACCGGTTTCCTTGGTTACATGGTACTTAACCACGCGGACGCTGCGCAGTTTTTCCGTTTTCCCGTCGGTGGTCATTTCGATGTGGGCAAAGTGCTGTTCGTTAATCTTTTTGCCTTTGTCATTTTCAAACTGGCTGTCGTGATGCCCATCAAGTTCTGCAGTCCAGCGATAGGTATAAACCTGTGCGCCTTTCCTTTGGGGAGCACTATTGAATGTCCAAATCCCGGCACGATGTTTCTTGGGATCTTTTTCTGCAATCTTAATGGGTTTTGCCTGTTTTTCAAATTCTTTAACGACTTCGTCTGTCATGGGCGGCAGTTTGTTCACATCGTCCAGATGCAACGCATACCTGTACATACTGGATTTGGGAACCGGTTTAACTTTTGCCTGTTTCACTTCCGGCGCCTTATCCTGTTTCTGCGTCGTAGTTGTGGTGGCAGGTTTCGGGTCTTCTTTCTTTTTGTCGCCGCCGCCACAGCCCATAGTAGCAAATAACGATACAACAACAGCACCGGCCAACAAGCCTTTGGTTATTTTGTTCATGTTGAATCATCCTCCTTAGCCTTTACTAGTTCTTAATTTGACGCCATTAAGAATATACATATTTTACCATTTCACTCGAAACTTGTAAACATGCATTGCCTTTTCGCAGCGTTAAGGAAACACTGATTAGTTTTCCTTGTAAAACCAGGATTTTTCCCCGTTTATAGACAATACTTTCCAACGGTCGTCCTGGTCAATGGTAACATATGCGTAAAACTCTCCGTTTGCCTCATATAATTTGAAAACCGGATTGTAATTCCCTTCATGTTGGATTTTATAATGACCTGACGCCACTGCTTTTAATACGCCGTTTTCATCCGTTTTTGCCTTTGGATTTGGGCCCACCCACTGGGGAGAATACGCGATCCAGTGATTCTCTTTGGTGAATTCGTAGCATACGATTCTCGCATTAGCCCAGCTGCGCAAGGTCCATTTTCCGAGAATGTCCGTATCCGCCACCGCCGGTTTTCCGCTCATCTTTTTATATTCAAATTGTTCGCCGGGTTTCAGATAGTTAAAGCCGGACTCGGTAACGGTAAAGCGGATACCGGTCTGCGTTTTTTCAAAAATTCCCCGGAAGTCCTGGTCGTCATTGACAGAGCCCTGGTTGATGGACAGCTTATCGCCGCTGATGTTGGCATAGCCGTCGGCATGGGCCAGCCGGTAAAAGAAAAAGTCCACGAAATAGCCGCCGGTCTGTGGGTTGGCTTCCTTGATGGTCAGCGTGGAATGAGGATCGCTGGTACATTCCCAGGTCCCCAGGAACACTTTGTCTGTCTTTTCATAGTGCATCGGGTCGCGCACATCCGGACCGGCCCCATTGGGACCGGATCCCGCAAGGACGGCTCCATGGAACGCCATTGCAAAAATCAGAAAACAGACTGCTATTATTTTCTTAATCAATTGAAATCGCCTCCTTACCGTTTCAACATACGTGCGTGAGGGTTATTTTGTTTAGCACCATATTATAATTCCTGTATGATACCAGAAGTTTCAACATAAGCGTGTGATGGTTTTACTTACACCGTCAGACTTTACTGCCGCAGTTTTCACAGAATTTGCTGTTGGCTTTTAGCGGCGCGCCACAATTCTGACAATAGGGCGTCTGTGCAGCACCGGCTGCCGTAGCGTTCGGCCCGACTGCCTGTGCAGCACCGGCGGCTGCCGCAGCGTTTGGCCCGCCAGTCGGGGGAAGATCCTGCCGGGAATTATCCTGGGGCAGCGTGTCCTCAGCGGGACCTTCAGCCTGCTGTATTTCCTCCTGCCCTTCCTCCTGCATTTCTTCCGGCCGGTTGTTTTGCTTCAGCTGCTTCTGGCGTTCAATCGCCTGCAGACGCAGTTGTTCTTTACGCGCCAGTCGGTCGGAAGCAATCTTGTTGCTTTTCCTGTTCTTTACGAAGAAATGGAAACCGATGCCGGCAAGAAATACCAGAAACGCGATGCCGGAAACGATACGCGTGAAGCGTTTGGCTGCTTCAGCCTCCGGGCTTTCTTCGCTGCCCTTGCCCTTTTTGCCGTCAGTCTTTTCGGTGTTTTTGCCGCTGCCGTCTTTCGTATTGTTTGCGTCAACCGTTGTTTTTTTGCCGTCAGTGTCAGTGGTTGTTTTTTTGTTGTCTGTGTCGGTCGTTGTTTTTTTATCCGGACTGTTAGTAGTTACCGGTTGGCCTAAAGCCGCTGCCAAAACTTCCTCTCTGGCGGACAGGATCAGTTTGTTGACGGTGGTGACCTTCTGGTTAAATTTACTGTCTTTGCTTTTATTGGTCAGGGTAAAGACTTCGATGACTTCCAGTGTATCCGCGTCTTTCGGAACTGTGTAGTTCAGGAACACGTTGCTCATGTTTTCTTTCCGAAAGTTCTCGGTCTTAATGACCGTGTCGCCTTTTTTTACGGTTACCTGCAAACGTATAAGGCTGGTACGGCCTGTGATGGGAAGTTCCTTTGCATTCTTTAAGGAGCCGCCGATCACAAATTTAATTTTGCTTTCCGGTTTGATTTTGCCTACATAGGTGTGCCTCTTATCTTTTAGCCCTACGTAGCGGAAATCTTCCGCCCCTTCCGCGTCTACCGTTATGGCGGTCAGTCCCTGTTCAACGATAGAAGCGGCAGGTACCCGTCGCAATTCAGCGAAACAGGGCAAAGAGAAAAGACAGAAAAGGATGGTAACAATTGTCAGCTTTGCGATTGTTTTACTGAAAGTTTTCATCATTCTCAGCTCCATTATC
>JAEEGK010016590.1_pt1 | contig 16164 bp, 16 predicted proteins | sample 8958771 | NCBI WGS metagenome assembly JAEEGK01 (sample SAMN16246547, study PRJNA631951) | gut metagenome | biome: gut microbiome; feature: rumen; material: SC-attached | host: Bos | place: Iran: Karaj | collected 2018-10
TCAACTCGCAACATTTCAATCTGACCGAAACGCATTCAGCCACAGAACCTTACGTGGTCAATATTAAACTTGAGAAGCCGCAAGTTGGAGCGAACACCATCTTGCGCAACATCTTCTTCAAATTTGACTCGTATGAACTTATGCCACAGTCGTTTGTGGAGTTGAACCAGATGGCGGTTTTCATCAAAAACAGCGCGGGCGTGAAGTTTGAGATTGGCGGCCACACCGACAATGTGGGCAACGATGCTTATAATCAGCAACTTTCTGAGAAACGCGCCAAATCGGTTTACGACTATCTGCTTTCGCAAGGCGTTGGTCAGTCGCAGTTGTCGTTCAAAGGCTACGGCAAGCAGGTTCCAATCGGCGATAATGCTACCACCGAGGGCCGCGAGCAGAACCGCCGCACGGAGTTGAAGGTGGTGGAATAAAAATCCCGTAGCATTTACAAAAAAATACGCTATGTTTGTGTATTAAATTAATAATGAGAGCATTTACTTAATGTTTAACTATAAAATAAACCGTTATGAACAGATTAATTTCAAAAACAACAGTTCTCGTCGCACTTGCGACTGTCCTTTTTTCTTGCAAAAACGATGATTCAAAGGACGATATATTGGAAATCGATGCAAATAAAGAGTTTGCGCTTACCGCACCCAATGGAACGCCACTTGAATTTAAAGACGCACACATTACCAAATACTGGGACAATAGGTATTCCTTTTTTGCAACAACCGAAGGTCAATATTGGAACGAAATCGTCTCTTTGATGATTGACATCAACAATTTGAGCAATTACAAAACAAACGAAGAAATAAAAGTCGAAAAAATGGATTTTGGAATGTTCGCATCATCCAACTCTAACTATACCACATCAGAGTATAAGGGCAAGATTTACTTGCTAAGTATTTCAGAATCAGAAGCATCATTTTATTTCGACGACCTGACATTCAACATTGCCGATGGCGCTTATACAATAAATGGAAATCTTTCATTTCCATTATTTATTTCAATAACGAATGAATCTGAATGAACTAAACGCGCACAACAAGGTTTATTTCCGTTGATGCAACGTAAACGCGCGGAGTTGAAGATGGTGGATAAAAAGTTTCAGACAATGACATTTAACAAAAAAATACGCTATGTTTGTGTATTGAATTAATAATGAGAGAAATTACCAAATGTTTAACTAAAATGGCACGTTTATGAAAAAGTATTTATTATCAATTATTTGCGCGGCAAGCGTAGTGATGTTTGTCGCTTGTGATGACGACAATTCCGGTAGTGATGACAATCCGGTAGCCGGCACTGACGGCAATTATTGCTGGAAGGTTACCACTAATATTATGGAAGGAATATCGAATGTAACCTATATGTGGGATAACGAATTGAGTGTCAAGGCTTATGTTGCGCAGATGCAAGCTTCCGGACTTGATATCGAGTATGAGAAATCATCAGCAAAAGATTACAACGAATGCTCGAAGTTGCAGGATGGTACCGCCGATGATATGCAGTCGGAGATTGATAAATGGCTCAAAGGTGACAAATATGAGAGTGCCGAGCCGGGCATCTATGTTAATTCAGAAAGGGAGCTTGTTGCCAAAGGCACCGACGGCAGTGTGTTCATCGTTCCCGATACTGCTGATTTCAGCGATGTAGTGGCGCCGGGCGTCAAGCCGTTCTATCCGACAGGCTTCAAGGCTTGGGATGGCCAAATGTCAATCTACGAGTTCACAATGGATTGTTACAACGATAACGATGGCAACTGGTTGACAGCATCTTATCAGGATACAGTCGGAACGGTTCGAGTGGGTGAGTATGCTTCATCAGGTATTCTTACTTCAATTGACCTTGTAAAAACTGAATTTACAATGCCGTTTTCATCGTTTGACGATTACACAAAGATTGCCGAAGCCGGTGATTTTGTAACTACTTACAAGGCAATTGCCAAGATGTTGCAGAAGGCAGGCCCGATTGTTGCACCGGCCGATATGGTTCAGAAATACACCAAATACGCTTGCCAATGGCTCAGCGACCGCTACCCGGCAGCTATGGAGCAGGCTAAATATGTGATTCCGTACACTGGCAGCGGCAATATCCAGTATATGCGTGTCGACCGTGAGTTTGAAGGCGGCAAAACACCTGATGGCTATGTATGGCTCTATCCTTGCGATGTTGACGATGTTGTTGAGATAGAAGTCGTTATCGAAAATGTTTCGAAAGAAGATGCTGCGGCATACATTCAAAAGGTTAAGACCGAAGGTGTTTATTCGCAATTCAATGAAAACAACGATATCTTTACCGCCAACAGCGACAATTATTACGACGAAGATGTTCACGGCCCCGCACCTGAAGGAACAAAAGGTTTTGTTTTCCCGTCGTACTCAGTGTTATATGTTAATGGAAATCTGATAATTAAATACACGCTTTCTAAGGTGATGTATGTTTAAGCGGTTTCCGAGTTATCGAACCTAAACAAAAGAGGCAGTTCCATAGCGGGCTGCCTTTTTTGTGTCTGATTACTTGAGATTATTCCCCAATCTCCGCCAAATCGCGCAAAACTTTTGATGCGCAATAAATGCCGAACATTGCCGGCATATACGAAATTGTGCCGACAGTCGATTTTTTGTTTTCCTCGTCGACAACCTCAAGCACGGCGGCTTTGTCGGTCAGTTCAGAAGAGAAAACCACCGGCACGCCGCGGTCCACACCTTTGCGGTGCAAGCGTTTGCGTATGGCTTTTGCCAGTTTGCAGTTGTAGGTTTTGCTGATGTCGGCAATGGATATTTTTGATGGGTCGGTTTTGCCGCCTGCGCCCATACTGCTCACAATCTTCAGTTTACGGTTCAGACAATGCAGAATCAGAAACACTTTCGGCGATATGGTGTCGATGGCGTCAACCACATAATCATATTCGTTATCAAGTAGTTGCTCCATTCGCTCATCTTTCACAAAATCGTTTATCACCGTCAGGTCGATGTCTGGGTTGATGTCGCGCAGGCGTGCGGCCATCACTTCGGCTTTTGGTTTGCCCAGTTGGCTGCAAGTGGCCAGCAGCTGGCGGTTCAGGTTGCTCGGGTTCACCTTGTCGCCATCGACAATGGTCATACGGCCAACTCCAGCGCGGGCAATCATTTCGGCCGCATAGGCGCCCACACCGCCCAAGCCAACCACAAGCACGTGTTTGTGTCGCAGCCGCTCAAGTTTTTCGCTGCCTAATAATAGCTCGGTCCGTTCTAACCAATTGTTGCCCATCTGTTGCCGAAAATACGTGTTAAGTTATTGAAAATTATTTGTTTGAGCTCGTCAATGCTTATGTTTTTCAACTCCGCTGCAAAGTTATAAATCTCACTGATGCTGATGTCTTTTGTATCTGTTTCAAGAAATATGCAATCGTTTGGAATGCTGGTGAATGTTGCTTGCAATTTATTGTTTGATAGCAGATTATGCCCGAAAGACAGCATTGTGCCGTGTTGTAAAAGCTGTTTGGCGGTTGTCGCATTGCCGTTGAATCCGTGAAAAATCATTTTCACCGACGGCTTGTGCCGCAATATTTGCAAGAAATCGGAATAGGCTCTCACGCAATGGATTATCATTGGCAGGTGGTGGCGGATAGCAATGTCGAGTTGCTGCTCAAAAGCGCTCATTTGCAGACTGATATCGGTGCTTATGACGCGGTCGAGGCCGGCCTCGCCAATGGCTGCCGCGTTGCCGTTTTGGCACAGGGTTTCAATCGCTGCAAGCGCTTGTTGATGGTCGCATTTGCCCACATTCCACGGGTGCAAACCTGCCGATGCAAACGTTGCACTGGGCGCCGAATCAAGGTTGTCGATGTTGACGAGTTCGATGCCTGTGCCGGTTACGGAGTGGGTGTGAATGTTGACAAACGGCGCGGCCATCAGTCGAAATACTTGTCGAGTTCGGGTGCGCGCGAGAGTTTGCCGTCAACGGTTACCACGGTTGTGATGGTGGCTTCGGAACAGACCTGGCGCTCGGGCAGGAGCAGTATCTTCTGGTGGAACAGCATTTTAAAGCCGTCGCGCTCGGCGGTTGTGGTAACAACAAACTCGTCGCGGCTGCGCAGCGGACGTTTGTAGCGTATGTCAACTCGGGCCACAACCACGTAGATGTTCTTCTCGACGAGTTCGGCGAAGCTGATTCCTCGCTCGATGCACATTTCGTGGCGCGCGTGTTCAAAATAGTGCTGGTAGTTCGCGTTGTTCACGATGCCTTCCATATCGCATTCGTAGTCGCGGACCTTCATTTTTAGCTCGTGAATGTCGTATGCCATAATAGTTTTGATATTGTTTGCGCAAATAAACAACTTTTTTGCAGGAATTTGTGCGCAACGTTTGCAATAAAATTAATGATTGACAATCAGCCTTTTATTAATCCATATTATTGTTAAATAGATGTTATGCAAACGTTGTCATCAAATTGATTTTTAGTCACTTGTGTACAATGAGTGTATATTTGCATCGCAAAAGGGAACAAAACAACGGTTCTCTGGAGCAAAAGAGTTTAGTGGTTATTACGTGGTATTAGTTGTTAGCGAGTATGCTATTGGGCATCTCGCTTTTTTTGTTTCAGCCGTTTCGGTTTTTACTGACTGACTTGTTGGCAGTCAGTTACTTATCAAAAAACATCATCTTGATTCCCACAGCAAAAAGCAGCACTGCAAAGCATTTTTTCACAATGTGTTCGGGCAGGCCGATGGCGATTTTCGACGAAATGTAGCTGCCGAGCATAAAGGCGAACATTATTATAAGTGCGGCTTTCACATCAACAAAACCGGCCTTGTAGTAGTTGATTACAGCGAAAATGCTGACCGGTGGAAGCATAATGGCGAGGCTTGTGGCCACCGACTGCTGCTGTGTGAAACCTAGCAGATAAACCATTGCCGGAACCATAATGATTCCGCCGCCAATTCCCAAAATGCCTGATATTGCGCCTGTTACGATTCCAACCAATATCAGCGCTAAGAACATTCCTGTTGTCATAGTTGTAGTTTTTAATATTGCAAAGATACCTTTTTGCCGTTGATGGACTATGTCATTTGCAGCATTTTTTGCGCCAACTTTTTCTACTTTTGCATTATGAAATCGAAAAAATCGAAAATTACCACACGTTTGAAGGTGCAAATCGCGCTCATTGCGCTGATGATGCCTGTTGTGGGCGCGGTGTCGGGCTGGTACTACGCGTTTTTCATCGGCGAGTCCGACTATCCCTACGCCTACGCGATAGCCTGTTTGGGCGTCGGGTTGCTGCTCGATTTGGTCTGCTACAACGGTAGTGTTTTCAGTTTCGTTTGCTACAAACTGCCCATTCCGCTTGTGCTTGCGCTGACGTCGTATGCCATCGCCTCGTTTTTCGTATCGTGGCGGCTGGCTTTGTGCGCCGGAGTTGCCGGCGTTTTCATCGGTATCGTTTTCGATTACGCGCTCATAATCGACAAACCGTTCTATCTGGCGCGCAAACGAGTACTGATTATCGTTTATATGTTGTTGTCGTTCATAATGTTAGGCGTGATGATGGGTGTGCCGGTGTCGAGTTTGGTATTGGGCATAATGGCAGGCAATTATTACTCGCTGCGTTATGAGGGCGCGGTTTTGAGCAAATCGCGTTTAAAGCAGAATCTGCTGATAATAAGCGGATTTGTGACGGTGGTTCTGTTCGTTTTCGAGTTGATTTTCGGATGGCTCATCTGGCAGGATTCGCCCAACATCATTGCATATGTGTATCAGCTGACGGGTTTGCTGATTACCCGCCGAGGCTTGCTGGCGATGATTTTCGGTTTCGGAGCGTTGGCGGTTGTCATTCAATTCTTTATGACATACTACACAGGTAAGGTAATGCTCTCGTACCGCACCATCCGTTACCGCGAAGCTCATTAGCAAAAAAATCGCTCAAACCGTCCATCCTTTTACAAATCGATATTAATCAACAAAATACGAGACGTTTATTCCCATTAATCCGATAATCGGCAAACGAAAATAAATTGTGAGTTAAATCGGTCGGAACATTGTTAATTATATGGTGCGCCTTTTATCTTTGCGCCTAAATAAAAATAGTATGTCAGCAAAACCGAAATCGACGAAAAAAAGACGCATAGCCTGGCGGCGGGTGCTGCCCATTGTGCTTGTTCCGCTTTTGATTGTGCTGGCAATCAAGAAGTTGCCCGATGCCTTTCATCATCGCAAATCGATTGACGAGGTGGCTGTTGCCGAGTTGTCGGCGAAAGAGGTGAGGGCTTTGCGCCGATATAATAACGAGTACCATCTTGAGGTTTCGCGCGCCAAGGGGCTTGAGCGTCCGTTTAAAAACCATAAGGAAATGCTCGACGACAAGTACGGCAACATTGTGCGTTACGGCCTGCGCGAGGTTCACGACAGCAAATATTACGAGGTGCCGCACTACACTTATTCGATGCCATATTTAAAAAAGGAGGCCGTCGATTTTCTCGATGAAGTTGGCCGCCGTTTTTTTAAAGCTTTGAAAGATATTGACGTTCAAGAATATAGATTCCAACTATCATCGGCGTTGCGCACCGAGGCCGACCAGCACGGCTTGCGCAAAAACAACATCAACGCCACGCAAAACAAAACATCGCACTATTTCGGCCTCTCGTTCGACATTGCCCAAACCTGTTTCTATCCGAAGGGCGAGAGCGAGCCGGTCTATTCCTACCGTTTGCGTAACCTGCTGCTGCGCACTCTCATCGAGATGCAGGACGAAGGCCGGTGCTATGTGATTCTTGAAACGCAAACAAAATGCATACACGTTACCGTTCGCTAATATTTTGATTATCAATATGAAAAAATCGAAAGAAATAATCTTGATGAACGTGTCGGGACCTGACAAACCCGGGCAAACCGCTTCATTGACAAACATTTTGATGCAGTACGATGTCAACATTCTCGACATTGGCCAGTCGGTCATCCACGATGGTTTGAATCTTGGAATTATGTTCGAGGTGCCCGACGAGGCAGGGTCGTCGCCGGTTCTGAAAGATATTTTGTTCACAGCCTACGAGTTGGGTGTCGATGTGAAGTTCACGGTTATTCCGGCCAAACAATACACCGAGTGGGTGGCGCAGCAAGGCAAGGCCCGCTACATTGTCACCATCATCTCGCACAGGCTCAAGGCCGCGCATTTGGCCAAGGTTACGTCGGTCATTGCCGAACAGGGACTCAACATCGATGCCATCAGCCGTCTGTCGGGCCGCCCGCCGATTGAGGACATTGAGCCGCAGTCGAAAGCCGTGGTCGAGATTTCGGTGCGCGGCAACCCCGTCGATTTGAAAAAGATGAAGTCCGATTTTATGCGCATTTCGGCCGAAAGTAGTCTCGACATCGCTTTCCAGGAGGATAACGTGTTCCGCCGCAACCGCCGCCTGATTTGTTTCGATATGGATTCAACGCTTATCCAGACCGAAGTGATTGACGAGCTTGCGCGCCGCGCTGGAGTGGGAGAGCAGGTGAGTGCCATCACGGCCTCGGCAATGCGCGGCGAGATTGATTTCCGCCAGAGTTTCCTGAAACGTATCTCGCTGCTCAAAGGTCTGGACGAGAGCGTGATGAAAGAAATTGCTGAAAATCTGCCTATTACCGAGGGCGCTGAGCGATTGTTCAAAACCTTGAAACGTTATGGCTACCGTACGGCTATTTTGTCGGGCGGATTTACATATTTTGGTAATTACCTGAAAAACAAGCTCGATATTGATTATGTGTTTGCCAACGAGCTTGAGATTGTCAACGGCAAACTCACCGGCAACAATGTGGGCGACATTGTTGATGGCGCTCGCAAGGCCGAGATTCTGAAACTGCTGGCTTTCAAAGAGGACATCCACCTTGAGCAGGTGATTGCCGTGGGCGACGGAGCCAACGACTTGCCAATGCTGCAATTGGCCGGCTTGGGCATTGCTTTCCACGCCAAGCCAAAAGTGAAAGAGTCGGCAATGCACTCAATTTCGGCCGGCGGTCTTGATTCAATCCTCTATTTCCTCGGCTTCCGCGACCGCGATATCAATCAGTAAATATTGGTGCAATTCAATGCAAATTTGCGCGGGCAGCGTTGTTTTTATGCAACTCTGCCCGCTTTTTTGCATTAAATAACGCCAAAAACGCGCGTTTTGCACAGAATTGCGTCACAATGCAAACGTTTTAGATTATCGGCTGAATCCTTTGCTATATCTTAATTTGACGCTTTTTTACCACAAGTTTCAAAATTTTATGCATATCGTTTGCATTGTTATAAATATCAATTAATCAATAAAATACAAAATCAACAAAATCAAACTTCGATTTTATGCAAACGTTGCATTAAATTTTGTCGGTACAATCGATAAAAAGTACAACATACTTTTGCGGTGTGAAAAGAGAATAAAAGAACATTTAAAAGACGAAAAGATGAAACTTTTAAACATTAATGAAGACCGTTTGATGAGATCAGACTACTTCGCAGTTTTGGTTAGCTTGCTTACCGCAGCGCTGATTATGTTGCCATTGTTTATGTCGGCAAAAAGCAAAAACAACGAAAGCGAGATTCCTGCAGTTGTTAAATTCGAAGACACTCTTGGTTTCCGCTATGTTACCTGCACTCGCGCCGCAATCATCTACAAATCGAGCGACGACAGCCGTTGCAACCTCAGCATCGAAACAGCAAATGGTGATGTACTTTACAACGAGCAAATCCGCAGCAAAGGCAAGAGCACTCGCGTGTTCGATTTTATGAACCTTGAGGACGGCACTTACAAAATCATCGCCAAAAAACGCAACAACACTCTGGAGCGCGCTTTCACAATCAAAGACGGCGAGCTGATTTACGGCGGACACGTTACCATCGACCCGATTTTCAAAGTTGTCGGCACACGCGCAATCATCGAGCTGCTCAACGAGCAAGGTAAAGAGGTTGTTGTCAAGATTTTGGATTCGAAAGGCGAGGAGCTTTATTCAACTGTCGAGAAAAGACAAGTCAACAAGAACTTTGAGTTCGGAAAAGTTGCTTCAGGTCTTTACACTGTGCTGGTTGACGTTGAGGGCGACGACTACAAATTCGATTACAACAAGCAGTAATCAACAGTAAAACACAGAAAAACAGAGGCGAACCATTGGGGTTCGCACTCTACAGAGGATGAGGATTCGATAGACGAAATCCTTTTTTTTGTTTATAGGGGTGAGTGTTGCGGGTGTTTTCGCCTCTCATCACCGGTCCCTCATCATTTACGAACACTAAACATTCCGCAACTTTTTCCCTCATAATACCTTTGTTTTCGTAGAACTCACATATATTTGCACCATAATTCTAAAAGAAAAAACAATGAACGAAATCTTATCAATCTCTGGATATTCAGGACTTTTCAAACTGATTTCGAGTACAAAAAACGGAATCATTGTTGAAGACATTGAGACAAAAAAACGTCTGCCGGCCTTCACTACATCGAAGGTAAGCTCGCTGCGCGACATCGCCATTTTTAAAGAAGATGGTGAGGAAGTGTCGCTTATTGAAGTGTTGAAGAACATTAGCAACAAAGAGAATGCGAAGGCCGCCGTTGACCCGAAAAAGGCCGATAACGAGACTTTGAAGGCTTATTTTGCCGAAGTGCTGCCGAATTACGACCGCGAGCGCGTTTATGTGTCGCACATAAAGAAAGTGCTCACTTGGTACAACCAGCTGCAGCGCTGCAATATGCTCGACGTTCTCGACGAGCAGGAAGATGAGGCAACAGCCGACGAGAAAGAATAAACAGATAATAATCAAATAGAAAGCCACTTCAAAAGAGTGGCTTTTTTTATGCTTGGAAGTATCGGATAACAAAAAAACGGGCTCTTTTCAGAACCCGTTTAATACTCAGAACTATGTGATTCTTAAAACCTTATTCTTGAGTTGGAGCTTCACCGCCTTCGTTGCGGTTTCCACGATGGAAATGTCCGCCGTGACGGTTGTCACGATGACGGTCGCTGCCTTCACGACGGTCGCCGCGCTCCGGACGCTCACCACGCTCGGGGCGTTCGCGCTCTGTATAGCCCTCGGGTTTCGGAAGCAGTGCTTTGTGCGACAGACGAAGTTTGCCAGCCTTGTCAATCTCAAGCAACTTGACTTCAATCTCGTCGCCTTCCTTCAGACCGGCGTCTTCAATCTTCTCAAAGCGGCGCCATTCAATCTCCGAGATGTGCAGCAGACCTTCTTTGCCAGGCAGAATCTCGACAAAGACGCCGAAGGTTACCACCGACTTGATTTTGCCTTTGTAAATCTCGCCAACCTCAGGCACAGCAACAATACCCTTGATGCGTGCGATTGCTGCATCGATTGAATCCTTGTTGGCTGCAACAACCTCAACTTTACCCTCGTTGTCAACCTCATCGATTGTGATGATGGTGCCGGTCGAAGATTGGATTTCCTGAATAATCTTTCCGCCAGGGCCGATGACAGCGCCAATGCAATCTTTCGGAATCGACATAGTGACGATGCGCGGTGCGTGCGGTTTCAGGTCGGCGCGCGGTTCGGCGATTGTCTCCTGAATCTTGTCCAGGATATACATACGGCCCTCGTGAGCCTGTGCAAGTGCGTTTTCAAGAATCTCGTACGACAGACCGTCAACCTTGATATCCATCTGGCAAGCGGTCAAACCGTCGCGTGTGCCGGTGGTCTTGAAGTCCATATCGCCAAGGTGGTCCTCATCGCCAAGAATATCAGAAAGAACAGCGTAGTTGGTACCCTTGTTCTCCGAAATCAAGCCCATTGCAATACCCGAAACAGGTTTCTTAATCTTCACGCCAGCGTCCATAAGTGCCAGAGTACCAGCGCAAACTGTTGCCATCGATGATGAGCCGTTCGACTCAAGAATGTCAGAAACAACACGAACCACATACGGGTAGTCTGCCGGAATCATTTTCTTCAGTGCACGGCAGGCAAGGTTTCCGTGACCAATCTCGCGGCGGCCAACACCACGTTGTGCCTTGGCCTCGCCGGTCGAGAACGGCGGGAAGTTATAGTGGAGAAGGAATCTGTCGCGGCCTTGGATAAGAGCCTCATCGATAATCTTCTCGTCGAGTTTTGTTCCCAGAGTAACGGTGCAGAGCGATTGAGTCTCACCGCGGGTGAAGATTGATGAGCCGTGGGGGCCTGGCAAGTAACCAACCTCCGACCAGATTGGGCGGATTTCGTTGGTCTTGCGGCCGTCGAGACGTTTGCCTTCATCAAGAACGGCGCGGCGCATTGCCTCTTTCTCTACATCGTGATAGTAGCGGTCGATGAGAGCGCCTTTGGTTTCAAGCTCCTCTTCGGTGAACTGAGCCTTGAACTCGTCGCGGATAGCGGTGAACATCGCCTCGCGGTGATGTTTGTCGGTGTCGGCGGCGGTTGCCTGAGCGTATGCTTTTGCGTAGCAGGCATCGTGAACCTGCTGACGAAGCTCCTCGTCGTTCTCCTCGTGGCAGTACTCGCGTTTTACAGTTTTCCCAGCGGCTTCCATCAGTTCCAATTGAGCTTGGCATTGCGGTTTGATGGCCTCGTGAGCGGCTTTGATGGCTTCGAGCATATCGTGCTCGCTAACCTCGTTCATTTCGCCTTCAACCATCATTATATTGTCGAGTGTTGCTGCTACAACCAGCTCGATGTCAGCGTTTTCTGCTTGTTCAAATGTCGGGTCGATGATGAATTGACCATTAACGCGAGCCACACGAACCTCAGAAATTGGGCCTTCGAACGGAATGTCAGAAACTGCCAGAGCAGCCGAAGCGGCCAGACCGGCAAAGTTGTCGGGCATATCAACGCCGTCCGACGAGTAAAGTGTTACGTTTACAAATGTTTCAGCGTGATAGTTCGACGGGAAGAGTGGGCGCAGAGCGCGGTCAATCAGTCGGGCAATCAGAATCTCGTAGTCCGATGCTTTGCCCTCGCGGCGTGTGAATCCGCCGGGGAAGCGGCCGTTCGATGCGAATTTTTCTTTGTACTCAACGGTCAACGGCATAAAGTCGGTGCCGGGTACTGCATCTTGCGCCGAGCAAACTGTTGCAAGCAGCATTGTGCTGCCGCATTTTACCATAACGGCTCCGTCGGCCTGTTTGGCCAGCTTGCCGGTTTCAATTTCAATCACCCTACCGTCGGGCAATTTGATTTCTTTCTTTACTATGTTCATAAAAGCTTCTTTTTGCGTCTGTCGGTTTCATCTTTCGTCCGGCAGACAAATTCATATTATTGTTTTAAACCGAAGTTTTCGATGGGTTATTGGACGTAAAATACGCCACTTATTTTACAAATGCAATGATTTACAAGACTTTGTGCATTGAAAACACACTTGCAATTTATTGCAAACCTTTGCACTCATAATAAACAAAAAAAGGCAACCGAAGTGCCTCTTTTTGTTACTTCCTCAAGTTCAGAGCCTTAATTAGTTCACGATATTTTTCAATATCCTGTTTTTTAAGGTATGCCAGCAAATTACGTCGTTTACCAACCATCTGAAGCAGTGAGCGTTGTGTGCCAACATCTTTCTTGTTGTTCTTCATGTGCTCAGTCAGGTGATTGATTTTGTAGCTGAACATTGCAATCTGGCCTTCAGTTGAGCCTGTGTCTTTTGCTGATTTTCCGTAAGTTGAGAAAAATTCTTGCTTTTTTTCTGCTGTTAGATACATATCTATTTTTTTATAAATCTGTTAATGTTTCCTTTCGAATTTCGAACCGCAAATATCGGCATTTTTTTGAAAATACAAACACCATGTTGTTTAAATCTTCAAAACAATTTTAATAAGTGGTGATTGGTGGGTATCAGTCCCAATAGCTATCGGGTGTGAGTGGCATTTTTAGGCATATGACATAAGTGGTTGAATGCATTTTTTCAATTTCATGTTCCCCAAAATTCCTACCTTGCACCCATAATATAATATGTATGACTGACAAACAGATTTCGATGATTGTCGCCATTGACGAGAACAGCGGCATCGGGTTGAAAAACAATCTTTTGGCTTACATTCCAGCCGATATGAAACGCTTTAAGGCCATCACCACAGGGCACAATATTATAATGGGCAGCAACACGTGGCTGTCGTTGCCGCGCCGTCCGCTGCCCGAGCGCCGCAACATTGTGATTACAAGTCGCACCGGTGCAGAATTTGAAGGCGCTGTGCTGGCCCGCTCAATCGACGAAGCGGTGGCTTTGCTGCCCGATGGCGAAGAGTCGTTTGTGATTGGCGGCGCGAGCATCTACCGCCAGATGTTTCCGCTGACCACAAAACTTTATTTGACGCTGATTCACAAAAAGTTTGAAGCCGACACGTTCTTCCCCGAAATTGATTTCTCACAGTGGCGCGAGCTTGAGCGTATCGACATTGAGAATGACGAGAAGACCGATTTCAGTTACACGTATTTGACGGTGGAAAGGAAAGGTTTTTGAACCGCGTACCTATAATTTATATACATTGGCGCATTAAAAACTAAAAAAATGGAAAAGCAAAAGAACTACAAATGGCGGTTTGCCAACGTTGGCGGCGTGCCGCGCGTGTGCATTGATAAAGGCGAAGACATCGCTCACCTGGCCGAGCTCGACCAAAAGATGTGGACGGTTCTGAGTTGCCCGGTCAAGGGGCTTGAGCTTGATGAGAAAACCCTGGCACTGATGGACTATGACAACGACGGCAAAATCCGAGTTCCTGAAGTTGTGGAAACGGCCGAATGGCTGACATCGATACTGAAAGACAATAATTTGCTGCTGAAACAAACCGGCTCAATAACTCTCGACGACATTAATCAGGAAACCGAAAACGGCAAGCGGCTCTATGCTTCCGCTAAACGTATTGTTGAGAATTTGGGGCTGAAAGACAATACGATAACCATCGAGAATACGGCCGACAGCATGGCCATTTTCTCAAAAACGCGCTTCAACGGCGATGGCATTATCACACCCGACTCAACTGACGATGCCGACCTGCGTGCCACCATCGAAGCGTGCATCAAGGCTATGGGCGCGCTGCCCGACCGCAGCGGTGCCGATGGTGTTGACGCCGATAAAATTGAAGCCTTCTACGCCAATTGCGCCGACCTAACGGCTTGGCAAGCGCAGGCCAATTTGCCTTATGACGATGACACTGCAACTGTTTTGGCAAACTATCAGGCTCTTAACGAGAAGGTTACCGATTATTTCATGCGTTGCAAACTGTCGGCCTTTGACAGCAACGCAACAGCCGCGCTCAACGTGTCGGCAGAGCAGTTTGCGACCATTAGCAGTAAGAATCTGACTGCAGGAACCGATGAAATATCAGCCTATCCGCTGGCCCGTATTTCCACCGATGGCTTGTTGCCACTCGACACTGCAATCATCAATCCCGCATGGCAGGCGCAGTTTGAAGCGCTGAAAAACACCTGTTTCAAGGCCGATTTTGCCAAAAAGAAAGCCATCAGCGAAGCCGACTGGAAGAGTATCGGCGAGAAACTTGCACCATACACCGCATGGTTGGCTGCCAAAAAGGGCGCCGATGTTGAGTCGTTGGGCGCCGAACTGATTGGCAAAATACTGGCCGACAACCGCAAGGCCGACCTTTTGGCGCTGGTTGAGCAAGACAAGGCGCTCGAGAGCGAAGCCAATAGCATCAGCGAAGTTGACAAGCTGCTGCACTTGTGCCGCGATTTCTTCACACTGCTCAAAAACTTCGTCACGCTCACCGATTTCTACACGAAAAGTCCTGATACAAAGGCCATTTTCCAAGCCGGAACGCTCTATATCGACCAGCGCAGCTGCGACCTTTGCATCAAAGTCAGCGATATGGACAAGCACAACGCGATGGGAAGTTTCAGCGGTATGTTCCTGATATACTGCGATTGCGTTTCGAAAACCAAGGGCACAACAATGAAGATTGTGGCCGTGATGACCAACGGCGAAGTGAACAACCTGACAGTGGGCAAAAACGCCGTGTTCTACGACCGCAGTGGTTTGGATTGGGATGCCACCGTGGTGAAAATCATCGACAACCCGATAAGCATCCGGCAGGCGTTCTGGTCGCCCTACCGCCGCATTTCGGTTTGGATTGAGAACATGATTAACAAGCGCGCCGCCGAAAAGGATGCAAAAATGATGGAAGACACCACCGCCAAGCTGGCCGACGCCAAAGTACCGGCCGAAGGCGAGAAGCCCGCTGCCAAACCACCTTTCGACATTGCCAAATTCGCTGGTATTTTTGCTGCCTTTGGTATGGCTTTGGGCATGTTGGGTTCGGCATGTGTAAGCGTGGCCAAAGGACTCGAAGGATTCACATGGTATCAGTATTTAGGTATTCTGATAGGTATTCTGGCTGTCATTTCCGGTCCGTCGATGATTATGGCGTGGCTCAAACTGCGTAAGCGCAACCTGGCGCAGGTGCTCAACGCCAACGGCTGGGCAGTGAACGCCGACATTCTGGTGAACATCATTTTCGGTGCCACACTGACCAAAATCGCCAAGTTCCCGAAGGTGAGAGTGAAAGACCCGTTTGCCGAAAAAGGTGTTGTTTGGAAGCGAATTCTTTGGGCGATTATCCTGCTTGCCGCAATCTTTGCCGGACTCTATTTCACCAATAAGCTGGAACGTTTCGGCTTGCCGTTTGGCAAGAAAGAGTGCGCTGAAAAGGTTGAAACATGTACTGAAACGCCCGCACCGGCTGCAGAAGTACCGGCGGCTTATGCTGATTCCGTTGCAGCCGAATAGCCATTGTGGCAATCACAAAAAAACGGGGACGCGCAAGTTCCCGTTTTTTTTGTTTTGTAGAGACGTGGCGTACTGCGTCTTGGTCTGATTATTCAGTTCGTCAGTTCACCAAAACATATATCTTTGCGCCGCAAAAAACAGACCAATGCAGCAAGTTGTAATCTATACCGATGGTGCGGCTTCAGGCAATCCCGGGCCTGGTGGCTACGGCGTTGTGCTGACTTATGGGCCGCACAGCAAAGAGCTTTCGGAAGGTTTCCGCCTGACAACCAACAACCGGATGGAACTGCTGGCTGTCATCAAAGGTCTGGAAGCGCTGAAAACCGATGGCTGCGATGTGGTGATTTATTCCGACTCGCGCTATGTGGTTGACGCCGTTGAGAAGCACTGGCTCGAAGGCTGGATACAAAAAGGCTTCAAAGGCAAGAAAAACCCCGACCTCTGGATGCGCTTCTGGCGCGTTTACAAGCAGCACAATGTGGTTTTCCGGT
>JAEEGK010016591.1_pt1 | contig 16164 bp, 14 predicted proteins | sample 8958771 | NCBI WGS metagenome assembly JAEEGK01 (sample SAMN16246547, study PRJNA631951) | gut metagenome | biome: gut microbiome; feature: rumen; material: SC-attached | host: Bos | place: Iran: Karaj | collected 2018-10
TCGAGATTGATGGTTCGGTCATCTACCACAAGACCGAATACAAGGAACGTCGCAATCATTTCGCCTACTATTCTGTCAACGTTCCCGTGCAGGGTTTCGACACCGACAGGGAGAGTTTCATCGGACTTTACAACGGTTTTGATGCGCCTCAGTGCGTTATGGCTGGCAAACCTTCCAACAGCGTCGCTCACGGATGGAGCCCAATTGCGTCGCATTACATCGAAGTGGAATTGCAGCCCGGCGAGAGCAAGGATTTTGTGTTCCTGCTTGGTTATGTGGAGAACGAACAAGACCAAAAGTTCGACGAAAAGGAACTCGCCCGCAAACAACCTGGCGCGCTCATCACGTCGCAGGCTTCCGACCGCACACTTATTAATAAGGTGAAGGCTCAGGCAACAATCAAGAAATTCGCCACCGTGGAGGCTGTTGACAAGGCTTTTGCGGAACTCCGCGCATCTTGGGACGAACTTCTCGACAAGTACAACGTCAATTCCTCCGACGACCGCCTCAACCGTATGGTCAACATTTGGAATCAGTACCAATGTATGATTACCTTCAACTTCTCGCGCTCGGCGTCGTTCTTCGAGAGCGGCATCGGCAGGGGAATGGGTTTCAGGGACAGCAACCAAGACCTCGTCGGCTTTGTGCATCAAGTGCCGAGCCGTGCGCGTCAGAGGATTATCGACATCGCTTCCACGCAGTTCCCGGACGGCGGATGTTACCATCAATACCAACCCCTCACCAAACGCGGCAACAACGACATCGGCGGCGGTTTCAACGACGACCCGATGTGGCTCATCTTCGGTACTGTTGCCTACATCAAGGAGACCGGCGACTTCTCCATTCTTGACGAGCAAGTGCCGTGGGACAACAAGCCCGGCTCTGAGGTGTCGCTCTTTGAACACTTGAAAATCTCCTTCAACCACGTCGTTGAAAACCTCGGTCCGCATATGTTGCCGCTCATTGGCCGCGCCGATTGGAACGACTGCTTGAACCTCAACTGCTTCTCTTGGGATCCCAACGAATCGTTCCAAACCACCGAAAACAAGACCGAAGGCTCTAAGGCAGAGTCGCTTATGATTGCAGGTCTGTTTGTTTTGGTTGGCAAAGACTACGTGGCTCTCTGCGAGCAACTTGGCAAGGCAGACGAAGCCGCCCGCGCTCAAAAATGCATCGATTCGATGGTGGATGCCGTCAAGAAGCACGGTTGGGACGGCGAGTGGTATCTCCGCGCCTACGATTTCTACGGCAACAAGATTGGCAGCAAGGAAAACGAAGAAGGCAAGATTTTCATCGAAAGCCAAGGATTCTGCACAATGGCTGGCATTGGTCTCGAAGACGGTATGGTTGACAAGGCTCTCGATTCCTGCAAGAAGTACCTCGACTGCGAACACGGTATGGTGCTCAACAATCCCGCCTACACCACTTACCACGTCGAAATGGGCGAAATTTCCTCGTATCCTGCTGGTTACAAGGAGAATGCAGGCATCTTCTGTCACAACAATCCGTGGGTAATCATCGGCGAGACCGTGGCAGGTCGTGGCAACGACGCTTGGGAGCATTACACCAAGATTTGCCCGGCTTACATCAAGGATCAGCAGTTGCACAAGGTGGAGCCTTACGTTTATTCGCAGATGGTGGCAGGCAAGGACGCCGCACGTCCCGGCGAGGGCAAAAACTCTTGGCTCACCGGCACGGCAGCCTGGAACTGGTACACGATTACGCAGTTTATCCTCGGTGTCAAGCCCGACTACAAGGGTATCGTCATCGACCCGTGCGTGCCTGCTTCGGCTAAGGGTTACAAGGTAACTCGCAAGTTCCGTGGCGCTACCTACAACATCGAAATCCTTAATCCCAACGGTGCGCAGAAGGGCATCAAGGCTCTCTATGTGAACGGCAAAAAGGTGGACGGCAACCTCGTTCCGATGGCAAAATCGGGCGAAATCGTCGATGTAAAGGCTGAAATGTAAAATACAATAAAGGTTGCGCCAATGGCGCGGCATCATCAAGGGTAGTCCGTGAGGGCTACCCTTTTGTTTTTGTTTCATATTTTGTTGACGTGAATATTAATGAATTGCGGCATAAAAAGAAAAATAAAAAAATATCTTTAAAAATTTGCATAAACGGAATGTACATTGTATTTTTGTACCATAAAAATTCCAATATTTCGGAATTTATGGAGAAACAATGTCAGCAATCGAAATTTTTACGCCTGGGGCAGTAATTAAGAGACGTATGAAGGACAAAGGTCTTTCTCAAAAGGAACTCGCTGAGAGAATGGGTATGCAGCCTTCTCACGTCAGCGAGATAATCCGTGGCAAAAAACCGATAACGCGCATTCTTGCAAAAAAACTTGCCTTACAGTTTGAGGGCTTGGACGAGATATATTGGATGAATCTCCAGATGGATTATGAACAGAAGTCATCCTCCAACGCTATTTTGGAAGACGTTCCTTCTCAGATAATTACCGAGTATGATGCTATTGTTAATGTAAAAGAACTTTGCAAACTGTACGGTATAACAAGCAAGGGTGACTCTCAGAAACTTGAAGAACTTCGTAAAAAATGCGATCTCCCCTCTGCCGACATACTTAGGCGTCGGTCGGGATTCCTTTATTCTGGTCTGTTTCGCAAATCAGCCAAAAAAGGTCTTGATGCTCGTATGCTTGCTACGTGGATTGTCATAGCGCGGAATCAGGCTGGCAATGTCGAGGTGCACGAATTTTTCGACAAGCAATTGCTACCTGAATTGGAATTAGAGTTGAAGACCATTTTTAATGAAAACCGAAACACCATATCAAGATTACAGAAAACATTCTCGCGGTATGGAATCAGGTTTTGTGTAGTGTCAAAAATAGACCATGCTTCCATTGATGCTTATTCTTATTACGAGAATGGTATACCTAATATTATAGTAACTAACCGCTATAATCATATTGATAGTCTAGCCTTTAACGTCCTGCACGAGTTGTGCCACGTTGTCAACCATTTAGGCGGAGATATGGAACAAAATATCAGTCTTAATGACTATGACAACGATAGTCTGCAAGAACGTGAAGCCAATAAATATGCTACTTCAACGTTGATTCCTGACGAAATATGGGAGCTTGCTCCCACTGTCCCTATGAATTCATATGTAATCCAAAATATATATACTCGTTGGGCAAAGCTTATTCAAGTTAATAAATGGATTGTGCTTGGACGCATATCATACGAGACAGGCATCTATCGTTTCAAAGATGACGGTACGAGAAGCATAAAATGACCTTTTTTGCTGTTATTAATACATCATTTCTAAAAACTTAACATTGCTTCTATCCTAAAAACCTTATAAAACCCTAAGCGACAAATTATTACGTTGTTGTAAAAAAAAAGTAATAAAATTTGCAGATTGGAATTTTTTATTATATCTTTGTGTCGAAAAAGTTCCATTATAATGGAATAGTGATAATATGAACAATACATTATTGTTTCACTTAAAAAAAGGAGGACACTAAATATGTAAATGTAATTAAAGGAACAAAAAAACTCCGTTCCATTGGCAGTGGCACGGAGTTATGAAAATAATGTTGAACCCTGACAGCGTTATTTTGATCCCGCAACCCAGTTCTCCCCATTTTTTTCGAGCGTTCAAAATTAAACATTTTGGAATTTATAAAAAAATTTTGGGAGATTTTTTTTTCAGGGGAAAATAAACGTATTTAAAATTTTGTTAAATTAAAAAGATATGAATGTATCACTTTTTTCGTGCGAAAGCCAAACGTTATTGTTTCCGAAGAAGGAAATGTACGTTATGGAACACATGCAAAATGGAAAATCTCGAATACTGTCGCGTCTCCCAAAGGTGGTTCTACGCAAATGCACCGAAGACAACATGCACTTGATTGACCGAGTACCTTTCAAAAACGGTTTGCCTCAGGTAGCGGCGTACAATGACAGGATTGACTATGAGTTTGTAGCCTTCTCCGACCGCTATAAGTGTGATGGAAGAAATCAGGCTGTGCATTTATTCCAAGACGATTACAGGTTCAGCGGCATTGTTTGGAATCGATTAGAACGAACAACAATATTTCTAAGCAAGTTTGACTGTGTGTTTGCCCCGGATTTTTCTATGTGGCGCAATTTGCCTACGGAGTTCTACAATAAGAAAAATGTATTCCGTAGCCGTTTTGTTGCGGCGTATTGGCAAAGTTGTGGTTTCAATGTTATACCAGTAGCAAGTTGGGGCGGATTCGAATCGTTTGAGTTCTGTTTCGAAGGATTGCCAAAGAATAGCATCATTGGTGTGTGTGGCGTGGGTAATCACCGCAGCATTGACGACTTCAAATATTGGTGTTTCGGGCTCCAGCGTCTTGAAGAGGCTAAGAGACCGACTTTGATAATCATCTATGGGGCGGAGGTGGTGGTGCCGGGAATCCACACGCCCCTTATGTTCATTCCCGACTACATAACTACTCATTTCAGAAAGAATGGCTAAAAAAAAGAAAAGCACGCCATACGTTCATGAGTTGTGGGATGTTGACATCGCACTGTTTGAGCGTATGAAAGGGCACTACCAATCGCCCAAGGAAGAAAACTTTTTCCGTAATCTTGAGTTCAAGCAATTGAATAAGCCGACAGTCTGCAACGAACTTCTCGTATCGGAGCATGATAATGCTGATGAAATCTATCTTGTCCGTATTGAGTACGAAGAGTATCTTGTTGGCCACGGATTGGGAAACCAGCAGGAGGAAGAACATGTGATGAATCTTTCGGAAGCATTGGCTATCAATCTCAAAAACATTGGTTTCCAGCGAGGAATAACTATGTGGCAATGGTTGAAAGAGAACGATTATAAGTTCGTGAGGTACGACCGCGATTACGAAAACTTTCAAACGATGAAAACAAATGGGCAATGGTAGAGATTTTTACTCCGGTGTTCGTAAAGGAAATAAGTCGGAGTATGTTTCCATTTCGGAAACAAAGGTTGTCAATGGCGTAAGAGGCAAAGTCTTGAAAAAACGAGGTGGGGCTGATGACCATTCTTCTTTACCAAAGTTTTCGGGACAGTCTGACCTCTATTTCCGTAAAAATATAAAAGGAATTTGTCAGGCTCGCCTATACATTGACAAGGAAATGTATCTTGACTTTGATTGGGGACACGAACATTCAAATAAGAAAGATGGTCGTGTGTTTCCTGAAGGAATTGTTCACGTGCAGGTATGGATAAAAGACGACAACGACAACGATAACTTCGTGCGGATGTCCAATGATGCTCGATACATGAACAACAAGGAAATGAAAAAATATGGACCGTTGATAAAGACATTCCGTCCCGATGTCAAGTTCCGTTGATGATTCCTATCTCCATTCTTCAATGAAAAACGCGCACACTAAGAATGTATGCGCGTTTTTCATTTAGAGCACATAATGCCTGTGTTGGGACTTAAAACAAAGAATCGTGCTGAGCAAAATGGTTGAAAATAACTCTATAATTCCCCTAAAAACACAAAAAAATGTTTTTTTTCTGCAAAAAAGTTGCTAAAAGTTTTGGTTATCAACTTAATTGTGTATATTTGCAGCGCAATCTCAATATTATGAACTTTAAATAACATCAAAAAAATGGAAGAATTGAAGAAAATCGTAGAGGAACTCAAATCCAACTACGAAGCATTCGCTAAGGATGCCGACGCTTGTGTAAACGGCAACAAGGCAGCAGGTGCTCGCGCCCGCAAGGTTTCCCTCGAACTCGAAAAGCTCACCAAGCAGTTCCGCAAGGTGTCCATCGACGCTACCAAGCCCGCCGCAAAGTAATTGCCGCGCATCCGCTCGCAATTTTTGCAAAATGAAAAAACGGACGTTCCCGAAGTGTTCACTGTGGGAATGTCCGTTTTTCGGTTACTAATCAAAAAAATCACTCATTATGCTACAACCCAACACCCCCGCGCCGTCGTTCTCGCTGCCCGACCAAGACGGCAACATCCGCAGCCTCGAAGAGTTTCGCGGCAAAAAGATTGTGCTTTATTTTTATCCCAAGGACAACACTTCGGGCTGCACCAAACAGGCTTGCGCTTTTTCGGAACTTTTCCCGCATTTCCGTGAAAAAGGCGCGGAAGTCATCGGCATCAGCAAAGACAGCGTTGCCTCGCACAAAAAATTCCAAGAGAAATTCAACCTCGCGTTCACCCTCCTCGCCGACACCGAAAAGACCGCGATCCAAGCCTACGACGTTTGGAAAGAGAAAACTCTCTACGGCAAAAAATCCTTCGGCGTAGTGCGCACCACATACCTGATTGACGAAAACGGAATCATCGTCAAGGCGTTCTCCAACGTCAAGGCGGCAGAAAATCCGGGACAGATGTTGGAGGAGATATAATAGATGATTTCCAGATATTTTGCTAATTCAACTTTTGGGTCTTGTTTTTTAAGATTGTATTGCAATGGACAGTAATATTATTCAATACGATTTGAGATTTGCTGACAAAATGTTGGCATTGAAAATTGTGAATGGCGATGTACATTTGCAGCAAGTCCCCGTGCCTGATGTAAAAGAAGGTGATTATGCGTTGATACGAGTCCTTTATGCTGGTATTTGCCGAACAGATATTGCAATAGCCAACCACCGTATCAAATGCAAGAATGGAGTCACCTTGGGTCACGAATTTTGTGGACTTGTAGTGAAGTTTTATGGTGAAGCCGATAGCTGTAACGGATTCCAGAAAGGAGACGTCGTAAGTGCAAATCCTATGCTTTTCGGCGTTGGTTTTGATTTTATGTGCGGGAAAGACTGCGACGGCGCATTTGCCGAATACATTGTCGCGCCAGTCTCCGCATTGGTGATGCTTGATAAAACTATTGCAAATCAGCGTGGTGCATTCATTGAACCCGTCGCTGCCGCATTGGCACCCATCGGTTTTATTGGTAAAAATGACAAAATATGTGTTTATGGGGACAATCGTATTGCAGAGCTTATGTGTCAAATACTATACTATAAGGAATTTAATAATGTATGCCATATTAGAAACCGCGCTGGTTTGATTCCCGATATGTTTGATTCTGTGATAGAAACTATTCCTGAAGATCTTGATTCATGTATCAGTGCCTTAAAACCAGGAGGGGTGCTTGTGGCAAAATCCCGTGCACATTTCCCTGTTGCAATTACTGTCAACACTTTGGTAATGAAAGAAATAACAATAAAAGGTGCTAAATACGGAAGTTTTAGTGAAAGTGCGTTGCTATTAAAAAATGAAGGCTCAATGTTTGAACATCTTTTTGGCAAAACGTATCGTCTTGAAGAATTTGAAACTGCTTTTGAAGATGCCAACAAACAGGAAACTAAAAAAATTTTTTTTGAGATATGTGCGGCATAGTAAGCGTGATTTCTAATGAGGGCAATGCGGTTGAAAAGGTTGTCAACGCCCTTGCTACAATGAAGTTGAGAGGCCCCGATGGCAATGGAATCTGGTCTGTCGGCAATGTTGCAATCGGACATGCAAGGCTTGCCGTCACGGGTGGTGAAGCCGGACATCAGCCGATAATATCTAATGATAGTCAAATAATTATTTCGGTAAACGGCGAGTTTTATGATTATAAGGCTATTCGCTCGCAACTTGCGGATTTTTATGATTTTAAAACAGATAGTGACAGTGAAATCCTTATCCCACTATATTTGAAATATGGATATTTGGGGATGATGAATTTTTTGCGCGGTGAATTTGCTTTTGTGCTTTATGATGTGCGCAAAAAACTTTTGGTCGCTGTGCGCGACCGTTTTGGAATCAAACCTTTATGTTGGTATTGCTCTGAAACTGAATTTGTAGTTGCGTCCAAAGCAAAAGCCATATTTGCTGCTGGTATTGAGCCAAAATGGGATAATGAAAGTCTTATTCAGGCAGTTACAATGCAATATCAAAATACGGAAAAGACTTTTTTTGACAGAGTAAACCAACTTGCTCCTGGGCATATTCTCCTTTTCCTGGACAATCATATTGAAACCATAAAGTATTGGGATATAGATTATTCTATTGACGACCAATATGGAGAAGTGTCCGCTGTGAGAGAAATGGAGTACATAGAAGAGTTTGCGCGGCTTGTTAGAGAGTCAGTCCGTTTGCGTGTGTGTGGTGATTCACCGACATGTTTCCATTTAAGTGGGGGGCTGGATTCGTCGGCTGTATTGGGTGTAGCGACGGACGTTTGCTCAACACCTCAGCATTGTTTTTCTGTGGTTTTCCCTGATGTCGATGAGGAGTACGATGAGACAAGGCTTGCTGAGGAAACGTCGTCATATTGCAATGCTATGATGCACAAAATACCTGTCAGGCAAAATGATATTGTCAAGCATCTGCCTGATGCGGTATATCAAAGCGAAGGTCTTGCCGTCAATGGTCACCTTTCATGCAAATACTTGTTGAATAGGGAAATTAATAAGTCTGGTTTCAAGGTCGCTTTGACAGGGGAGGGCGCAGATGAGTGTTTGGCAGGATATTCACATCTTAGGAGCGATCTCTTTGCCTCTTTGCCAACGGATAAAAGAAAACAATTTTATGAAAAACTTTCAAGACAGAATAGGTTTCTTATTGGAACTGAAATTCCTGATAATCAAATGCTTGATAGTATGAGTATTCGTAAATTGTTGGGTTTTACACCGTCTTTTGTTGCAGCTAAGGCTGGTATTGGATACAAAATGTATAAGTTGTTGAGCGACGATTTCAGGCAGGAGTGCATTCGATTGAATGTGTTTTCAAATGTGGCAGATTATTTTAAGGGCAATGGCATCAATAATATACCTTGCAAAGTAAATAAATCGCTGTATATGTGGAACAAACTGACCCTATGCAACTATATACTCGGTGTTTTGGGTGACGGCTGTGAAATGGCTTGGTCTGTGGAGGGCAGGCTTCCGTTTTTGGACCATAAGCTTTTTGAGTTTGCCGCGAAACTCCCTTTACAAATGAAAATCAAAGGTTATAACAATGAAAAATACATACTAAAACAGGCTGCAAAGCCGTTTATTACTCGAAACGTGTACCAACGGCACAAACATTCGTTTCAAGCGCCTCCGCTCACAAGATTTTTCTCTCAGGAGAATTTTGACGCTATTTGCGGTTGGATTTTGAGCAGTGACTTTTTGCAGAAGGGATGGTTTTCGCCAAAAGAATTGAGAAAGCTACTGATGCAAATAAAGACTGCTGACGTTACGTTCCAAACTGCTTATGAACCTGTTGTTATGCTGCTTGTTACAATAAGTTGTCTTGACAAATGTTTTATGAATCGGTAGTATTATGAATGGAAAACAAGAGTGGTGGATCGACTTTTTTAAGGGCGGATATTCTGATGTCGTGCTCACAACACAACCTGACAGCACATACGCCTTTATAAAAAAGCTTTGCAACATTGAGACAAGTCTAAAAATCTATGACCAATGTTGTGGCAAAGGCTATTTGTCTGCTAAATTTGCCGAGGAAGGGCATTGTGTGACAGGTTTGGATACGTCGTCGGAGTATATCCAATTTGCTCGTGAAAATTTCACAAGTTCCAGGCTCGAATTTTTGCTGGAAGACGCAAGGTTTTTTGTCCGTGCTGACAATTACGACGTTGTAATCAATTGGAACACCTCATGTGCATATTCTGAAGATGACGACGAAAACAAGATAATGTTTGAGGCTGCTGCAAAAAATCTCAAAAGTGGTGGCAAATTCGTAATGTCCACTATGTGTGAGCCGTATATCAAGAAGCATTTTCAAAAGTACATTGTAAAACAGGTGCCGTGTGGACAAAGTTCAATCATCACCATCCGTGAAAGCTACATTGATAATTCGATGATGAAATCTAATTGGCTCATTATATATCCCGACGGAAGACGTGAAACTGCTTACGGTCAGACCAAAATGTATTCACCGTCACAATTGAAAAATATGTTGCGTGAATGTGGTGTAAAGCCATTGAAAATATATGGTGGTCCTAACTTTGAACCTTTCAATTCTGACAATCCAAGCCTTATAGTTTATGGAATCAAGATGTAAGAATACAGCAGAAGTTATTTGGGCGGCGTGTGAAAAATTCCCGTCCAATGTGGCCGTAGAAGAAGATGGAAGGCCTATTTTTACCTATTCGCAGCTTTGGAAAAAAGCAATGGGGATAGCTGTATATTTAAAAGTGATAGACGTTGACATTGTGTGCATCGACATTGACAAATCCGCAGCATATATAGCCTCTTTGTTAGGTTGTTGGATTGCTGGTAAGGCTTTTGTGCCGATAGGTGGTGACATTCCTGATGTTCGTAAAAAGTTCATTGTCGAGCAATGCAGTCCATGTAGTGTGCTTGATGCGGCATTGTATGGTCGGATAAGCGGCGGCTCTACGGAGATTGAATCGGTCTCGGTCGATAGCCCAGCATACATAATCTTCTCGTCAGGCACGACAGGCGCGCCTAAAGGTATTGTGGTGTCCCATTCAGGACTTGAAAACCTTATAGAATGTCAGGTTGTTGCTTTTGGGCTTGACGAAAAATCAAGGTTTTTGCATTTCCTTTCAATTAACTTTGATGCATCTCTTTCTGATATTCTTACAACGCTTGCGAGCGGTGCCACATTGGTTATCGAAACAATGGCGAAACAGGAACTCGCTGCAAATATTCTCTCAGTCGTCAATCGGCTGAATATTACGCATACCGACATCCCACCGTCGTTGGTCAAGCTGTTGGATTGCAAATTGAAGCCAAAGTCCTTGCAGACTATCGTCATTGGTGGTGAAAAGGCCGACATTAGTACAGTGAGAGAATGGAGTTCTGTTTTGAATTTGGTAAACGTTTATGGACCTACCGAAGCAACTATTTGTACAAGTCTTTGCCAATGTACTCCACAATGGGACAAGCCATTGATAGGCAATGAAATTAAAGGCGTTTTTTATTCAATACGCAATTCAGAAGGTGTAGAATCCGACGAGGGCGAGCTATTTATCTCAGGCAAGTGCTTGGCATTGGGGTACTTAAAAAACGACGCACTTACACAGAAAAAGTTTCCTGTAATTGATGGTATAAGATATTATAAAACAGGAGATTATGTTAGAAGAATCGAAAAAGGTATTGAGTTTTTGTCAAGGATTGACAGACAAGTAAAAATCCGTGGGCAACTTGTTGAACCAGAGGAGATTGAGACGGTCTTAAATTCATTGTCTTTTGTACAAAAATCGGCGGTTATAAAAAATTCTTCTGGGAAACTTTCAGCATTCGTTGTTTTGGACGGTGAGAAAAAGAATTACTCATCTATAATAAGAAGGAGGTTGGAAAAATCCTTGCCGCCGTGGATGGTTCCGTCGCAGATTGTATTTGTGGATGCAATGCCGCTCACTCCATCTGGGAAAACTAATTATGAACAATTGGGTAGGTATGTTGTAAATCATTGTAATTCGGATATTTATCAGAATTCCATTGAGAAAGACATCGCGAAACAAATGTCCGATACGCTAATGATGCCGTCGGTTGCTCCTGAGGATAATTTTTTTGACTTAGGTGCAGATTCACTTGATTGCGTCGTTTTGCTGAGCCAGTTAGAGAGAGCGTTGGGCATTTCTATTTCGCTTGAAACCCTCAAAAAAAATCCTTCGCCGCGTATGCTGTCGCGTATCTCTGATAATGATGATTCTATGGCTATGAAAAGCGATAGTTTTCAATCAGATTGGTCTATCCCTTTTACATCTTGTTTATACACGGCAACCGCAGCCGAAGGTGTTTTGATAACTGGCGCAACCGGTTTTTTGGGTTCTCGTATTTTGACGCAAATAACCTCTGATTTCCCCGAGAAAAAGGTCTATTGTTTGGTACGGAGCAAAACACCACAAGAAGGCAGGTCGCGAGTATTAGAAGCCATCAGGAGGTATAACCCGAACAACCATAGTGAAATATGCTTTGAAGTGGTGTGCGGTGATGTTTCAAAAAAGTTATTGGGACTCACGGAAGAATTGTTCAGCGGATTGTCGTGTGAAATTTCTGAGGTTTTTCATTGTGCCGCGGAGGTCAATATGTTGGAATCGTTTCACAAACTTAAACCGTGCAATGTGGATGGTGTTGCCAATATTTTGGTTTTTTGCATCAATGGTTGTAAAAAAAGCCTGCATTATGCCTCTACGCTTTCTGTGTTTGTCGCAACTGATTTCAGTACTGGGCTTGCGATGGAGAGTGACCGTTTAGAATATCCCACAACCATCTATGGAGGCTACGGTCAGACGAAATATGTAGCCGAAAAAATATTGTTTGGTGTTCCAAAGGGACTTTGTGACATCTTCATTTACCGTTTTGGACTGTTGTGCGGTGATAGTGTAAACGGTATTGCGTCTGACAAAGATTTTTTCACAATGTTCGTGAAAGGTGCTAAAAAGACAGGTGTGCTACCCGCTTCATGTGGATATGAGCTTTTGGTAGATATAACGCCGATAGACAAGGCAGTTACGATTGCAATGGAGATTTACCGTTCCAAATGTCCCGGAATCTATCACATTGCTTCTGAAAACCCGTTGTCGTACAATGACCTCTGCAATATTATGATCAAAGAAAAGACAATCGACCGACTTTGTAGTGCAAATGAATGGAAGGCATTTTTGTTACGTTTTGCCAATGATTCCGAAGTTCAGGCAACGGGTATGTCACTCTGTCGGTTGGATGATGGACTTTTTAAAAAGTTCAGGTATTTTGACTTGTTTCAAACCACGGGCATACGTTTTGATATGACAAATACACATAGGATTGCGAAAACGAGGTGTTTTTGCAATGAAGAACTCATTAAATTATATCTAAATAAACTATGAAAAAGTACTCATTGGGTTTTGTCCTCGGCAAATTTTGTCCGCTTCACAAGGGGCACATGTTTCTCATTGATAAGGCATTGGAAACATGTGAAAAAGTGTATGTGGTTGTTGACAACATAATGGACGAAGTTATAAGTGTTACGAAACGAATCGAGTGGGTGAGAGCGCAATATCCACAAATAGAGGTGTTTACGCAGTTGAGACCCTTGCCTCAGGATCCTTCTGAAACGCCTGATTTTTGGAATATCTGGCGGACAACGCTTTTGTCCATTTTGCCTCATAAACCAGATGCGGTGTTCGCTTCTGAGCATTATGGGCAACGGCTTGCCAAAGAGTTGTCCGCTGATTTTGTGGAGGTGGATATTGAACGGCGGAATATCCCAATTAGTGCGACACAAATTCGAAACGATTTGTTCAAAAATTGGAATTATCTTTCTGATGCTGTTAAGTCAGATTGTCAGGTTTCTATATGTATTTATGGCCCTGAATCTACCGGCAAATCCACTCTTACAAAGCAACTCGCCGAGTATTTCGATGCCTGTTATGTAGAGGAATATGCCAAGGAGGTCATTGAAAACAACAAGGGTGATATTCGATATGAAGATATGGAAAAAATCATATCAGGACATCATTCTAAAATATGCCTTGCAGCTGCTTCTTTGACACCCATATTTTTTGTTGATACGGATGCAATTACATCTGAAATATGGTCAGAGGAATTGTTTGGCAAAAAACCTGATAACATCAGTTATTATATCCAGAACCAAAATTTTACACATTACCTCTTGCTTGATGTTGACATTGATTGGCAAGACGACATTCATCGTTTCAGACCTGACAATCGTGTTGAATTTTTCAATATATGTAGGCAACGATTGGAATTGTACCATCGTCCTTATACCATAATCAGTGGCAAGGGCAATATTCGTTTGCAAAATGCGATAAATGCTGTGAATAAACTGTTACCGTTCAACAAAATATTAACGAATTAAATGCATTACCACAAAACCATAACTCTCAAAAACTCCGCCACTTGCACCCTCCGCAACGCTGATTACCCTGACGGCGGGGCGGTGCTTGACGTGTTTCTGTTGACGCATAGTCAGACGGATTTTTTGTTGTCGTATCCCGACGAAAACACTTTTGCCGCCGAGGATGAGGCTCGCTATCTCAAAGATAAGACCGACAGTCCCGACGAGATTGAAATCCTTGCAGAAATCGACGGCAAGGTTGTTGGGACGGCGGGTTTTTCAAAAGTAGGAAAGCATTGCAAAGTGCGTCACCGCGCAGATTTTGGCATCGGCATCGACGAACAATATTGGGGCTTGGGCATCGGTTCGGCTCTCACCGCCGCTTGCATCGAATGTGCGAGGTCAGCGGGTTATAGTCAGTTGGAACTCCAATGTGTCGCCCAAAATCAAAAGGCGTTGGAACTCTACCGCCGCTTTGGATTCGTAGAATTTGGACGCAATCCGTTGGGGTTCAATTCGCGGATTTCAGGGTATCAGGAGTTGGTGTATATGAGGCTTGAATTGTAAGAAAAAATGCGGATATTTTATACTTATACTTTAAAATATCCGTACAAATTAAAGTGCTACTTTAAATTATCACGATTTTTTAAAATGTAAAACATTGATAGTTAAATATATAACACAATTTAACACAATCGGCGGCAAAAATTGATTGTTTTTGTTTGCTTGTTCCATTATTATGCCTTATTTTTGTAAACCGACACTTTAAGATGTCCGTACAAATTAAAATTGTACTTTAAATTGTCCGTACAGATTAAAATTGTACTTTAAAATATCCGTACAAAATAAAGTGCTACTTTAAATTATCACAATATTTAAAAGCGTATAATTATGATTATAAGGCAATTAAACTTTTTGGACTCCGACGGTGACAGTTTTTTCTTGTTTGGGGCAAGGCAAACGGGAAAAACCACTTTGCTTAAACAATTGTTTCCTCAGGCGAGGTATTACGACTTGTTGAAAAGCGATGAGTTTGAACGTCTGAGCCGCTCGCCAAAACTTTTGCGCGAGGAGTTGCAGGACTGCCCGAAAGACACGCTTGTGATTATCGACGAGGTTCAAAAACTGCCCGTTCTTTTGGATGAGGTGCATTGGCTTATGACCAACAGCGAACTGCGTTTTATCCTCACGGGGTCGAGTGCGCGCAAACTGCGCCGCAGTGGTGTCAACTTGTTGGGTGGCAGGGCGTTGCTGTATTATTTTTATCCGCTTGTGAGTGCGGAGTTGGGCGACGATTTCGACATTGACCGAGCCGTCAACAATGGTCTGATTCCGCGTCATTATCTCGTGCAGGATGCCACGCGGCGTTTGGGCGGTTATGTGGGATTGTACCTCCAAACTGAAATCACTCAGGAGGCTGTGGTGCGCAACTTGCCGTCGTTCAATAGGTTTCTCGAAGCGGCGGCTTTGACGAGCGGCGAAATGTTGGTGTATTCCAACATCGCCGCCGATTGTGGCGTGAGTTCCGTGACGGTGAAGTCGTATTTTGAAATCCTTGTTGACACGTTGTTTGGGTATTTTGTGCCCGCGTACACCAAAACAGTGAAACGCAAGTTGATACAGGCTCCGAAGTTCTATCTGTTTGACGTCGGCGTCACCAACTACCTTTTGCGGCGCAGTCATCTGAGGCAGGGGTCGCCCGAATATGGACACGCTTTTGAACACTTTGTCATTCAGGAACTTATAGCATATCTTGGCTACAACAGCCGCTCCAACGCCCTGAGTTATTGGCGCACGGGTAGCGGTGTGGAGATTGACGCCGTTTTGGGCGATGCGGAAGTCGGAATCGAAATCAAATCTTCTGCCGAGGTCAAGAGTGGACAGTTGAAAGGCTTGGTTTCGTTTGGCGAAGACTATCCGAAAGCGCGGCTCATCATCGTGTCTTTCGACCCCTACCGCCGCCGCCACGACAAAATTGAAATTTTCCCTTACCGCGAGTTCCTGAAAGAACTTTGGGCGGGGAACATTTATTAGAGAGGACGATGTTGGAGAAAAGATATTGGTAGATATTCGTTATCTCTACTGAAACAATTACATACCTGTCAGCAGCAAAGCGAGGAGATTTAGAGGGAATGTGTGGAAAAGGTAGTAGCACAGGCAATCGACAGTACGAGAAAATCGGAATGCGGTGAAATGTTCATTTATGTCAATACTTTTATAATATATGTAGGTTGTGCTATATAATTTCTGCTATAAATTAAAAAAAGATTACAATTCCTTGCTGATTCCAAATAGTCCCCTTGCCATTGTCGTATTGATATCCTTTGATATCTTGTTTGATATGTGTTTGTGAAACGATTGAGACGATGTTGAACCGGTTCTTCTTTTGAGCAAATGTTATGATAGTATCG